>Ga0079997_106095_pt1 | contig 44487 bp, 37 predicted proteins | sample PerSpoCPS_CMetaG_FD_69200 | JGI IMG/M metagenome (GOLD analysis project Ga0079997, IMG submission 69200) | Archaeal communities from Yellowstone National Park, Wyoming, USA - Perpetual Spouter C (PS_C) MetaG (SPADES assembly) (version 2) | ecosystem: Environmental > Aquatic > Thermal springs >... | reverse complement strand
TGGTACCCGGCACCGGAGCCGAATCGACGCCGAAGACCGGACACCGAGCACCGAGGACCGAGCCCGGCCACCGGAAAACGCGCACACCGGGTATGCATGGAGATGTGGGAATGGGGCCGGGGTGCCAGGTACCCGGTAACCGGAATCCGGACCCTTTCTATCCTGCATCCTGTATCGTGTATCTTGCATCCTGCATCCTGCATGTTGCATCCTATACTCCCCGACCGGTCGTCGATCCCGAAGGAGGTTCCCCATGGCGTGGGTGAAGTTGGGCGTCAACGTCGACCACGTGGCGACCCTCCGGCAAGCCCGCCGGGAGCGGGATCCGGACCCCGTGCTGGCGGCCCTGATCGCCGAACAGGCGGGAGCCGACGGCATCACGGCCCATCTCCGTCTGGACCGCCGCCACATCCAGGAGCGGGACTTGGAGATCCTCCGCCAGACGGTCAAGACCCGCCTGAACCTCGAGATGGCCCCGACCCAGGAGATGGTCCAGATCGCCCTGCGGGTCAAGCCGGACCAGTGCACTCTGGTCCCCGAGCGACCGGAAGAAGTGACGACCGAAGGGGGACTGGACGTCGTCTTTCACCAAGACGTCGTCCGGCGGGTCGTTCAGCGACTCCAAGATGCCGGTATCGAGGTCAGCCTCTTCATCGACCCCCAGCTCGAGCAGGTCCGGGCCGCCCAGCGGGTCGGGGCCAACGCCATTGAGATCAATACAAATGCCTATGCCCATGCGGCCTCCCCGGACATTCGAGCCCAGGAGCTCGATAACGTCCGGCAGACGGCTCAACTGGCGGCCCGGCTGGGTCTGCGGGTCTTGGCGGGTCACGCCCTGAACTATCACAACGTCCGGCCGATCGTCGAGATCCCGGAAATCGAGGAACTCAACATCGGGCACGCCATCATCGCCCGAGCCCTCTTCGTCGGCTTCTTCGAGGCCGTCCGGGAGATGAAGCGGCTGTTGGAACGGGGATGATGGGACTTCGCCTTGTCCAAGTTCGGAAGATGGCGGACGGCCTCTCAACGGAGGGACGGGGTGATGAAGTGACGAAGTGATGAAGTGATGGAGTGACGAAGTGATGAAGTTCGGCAATACGGCAATAAGTTATTACCCGTCACCCGTTACTCGTCACTTCTATGAACTTGGACAACACGAAGGCCCATAAAATCGGTTTCCCGTTACGGCGATGCGCATTGGCTTGATCGGTCGGCCGGCCAGCGGCAAAACGTCGGTGTTTCGCATCCTGACGGGTTATGCGGGCCCTGCCCCGCTCCATACCCGTGAGCCGGAGGTCGGCGTCTACCCGCTTCCGGACGCCCGCCTGGAACCGATCGCCCGGTGGGCCGGCTGTGACCGTCGGACGCCGGCCACCCTGGAGCTGTGGGACCCGCCTTCCCACTGGTCCCTCGAGGACGGGACGGCGCCGCGTCTGATCGGGGAACTCCGCACGATGGATGCCCTCCTGCACGTGCTGGCCGTATGGGACTTGGACGTCCTGGACCCGGGTGAGGCGGTTCGGCGGGCCGAGGACTTAGAACGCACGCTCATCACGGCCGACCTGCAGGTCCTGGAAGGTCGCTACCAGCGTCTCCAACAGGAATATGCGAAGCGCCATCAAGAAGAGCTCTTGAAGGAGAGCCAGTACGTCAGCGCCATGTTGAAGTGCCTCCAAGGCGAGCGACCCCTGCGGGCCGAGCCGTGGCCCCAGGACATCGTCCAGCGGACGCAGGGCTATGGCCTGCTGTCGATCAAGCCCATTTTCCATCTCCTGAACGTGGCCGAGCGTCACCTGGGCGACGCCGCCGTGGCGGCCGTCCTTCCGAGGATCGCCGAGCGGTTTCCCTGGGCGGGGACCGCTTATACGTCGGCCCACCTGGAGTTGGAACTCATCCAGATGGACCCGGCCGAGCGGGCCGAGTGGCAGGCCATTTACGGCCTGCCGGACCTCTTGCCGGACCGGATCGCCGAACCCCTTCTGGGGGCCTTGGGGCTCCTCCGGTTCTACACGGTCGTCGGCGGGGAGGCCCGGGCATGGCTCCTCCCGGTCGGGGCGACGGCGTCCCAAGCGGCGGGCCGGATCCATACGGACATGGAGCGGGGCTTCATCCGGGCCGAGGTCCTGAACTTCCGGGAAATTGGGACCGTCGGGAGTTTTCAAGAAGCCCGCCGGCAGGGCCGACTTCGCCTGGAGGGACGGGACTATGTCGTCCAGGACGGGGACATCCTGACGGTCAAATTTGCCGTGTGACACGATACGGCAGGACGGCAATAGGGGTGACGAAGTGATGGAGTGACGGAGTGATGGAGTAAGGAGAGGTGTCCGTGCCGAGGGCCGAGAACCAAGCCCCGTCACCCATTACCCATCACCCGTCACTCGTCACTGGTGACTCGTCACTCCCCTTATTGAATTTGCAGGAGCATCGGCCCCTCGGGGGGTTCGACGAGGCGAGACCAGGGCTCCGAGGGATAGCGCCGCCGCAGGAGCAGAAGCTCGGCCAGGGCCTTCAGAAAGACGCGGGGATGGGGCGGGCCGGCGTCCCAGTTCAGGCGGCGACGCAGGAAGTACCCGATCGTTTCAGCGTCGGCGTCGGTGACGGGCACGTCGGGATAGGCGGCCCGGAAGAGGCGGACGATGTAAAGGGTCATGCGTCGGAAGTCGTCATCCAGGAGGGGCCACAGGACGATCCGGTCGGCGGCCGGGATCATCGCCCGCCAGTCCTCCTCAGTGCCGGGAAAAACGGGCGTAGCGGCGATGAAGAGGCCGATGTAGGTCGGACGCCGGTATGCGTACGGGAGGGGTCGGACCCCGCTGTGGACGAAGCCATAGGCGTCTTTGTAAGCCTGGTCACTCTTGTCCCAGGTCAGGCGGGAGAGTTGGTCCGTGCCCGGCCGATTCTGAGCCAGGGCGACCAGGCCCTTCAGGGTGTTGAAGCCCCGGGAACGCTCGAGCCGCAGACCGGCGTGACCGACGGTTTCCGCCTCGTCGACCAACAGTACCAGGCCTCGGTAGCCGAGGGCCCGGACGAGGGTCGACCAGCCGGAGAGGAGATAACAGAGGTGGTCGGCCGCCGTCGAGTGGTCCACCCAGGTCGGCCACTGACTCATTCGGCTGGCGTTCAGGTCGGCCCGAGAGTACATCTCCCCGGCCAGCCAGGCCCGGACGAGGTCGGCCCGCTCCGAGGTCCAGTCCCGGCGCAGGGCCCGGAGGGCCCGACTGAGATAGACGTGGGGCGGGTCTAAGACGAGGTCCTGGCCGACGGCATCGGCCAAGAGGTCCGTCCATGTCCCGCTACTGCCGTCGGGACGGAGGACCGTCAGGCTCTCGAGGAAGCTTCGGTAGACCCGCTTGGGCTTGTAGGGCGTGACCTCCAGGGGGTCCAGTTCGGCGCGGGCGACCCCAAAGCCCTCCTGAAGGGCCAGATGGGCGATGTACTCCAGGAAGTGGGTCTTTCCCGACCCGTAGGGACCCTCGATGAGGAGGCAGGCCCCGCCGGCGGCCACATCGGCCAGGGCCGAACGGACACGGGCGATGGACTCGTCCCGCCCAAACGTCAGGTGGGGCACGTCGTCCCGGGGCACGACGCCCAGACGGAGTGCTTCCAGGATCTGGAGGACCTGGACCCGGTCGCCTGGGGGCGTCCATGCGTCATCCGCCTGCGTCGGGGCCTCGACGCTCTCCAGGTCGATCGTCCGGACCCACATCCGCATACCGTTGTGGAAGAGGACCTGACTGTGGAGGCCCCCGTAGCGGACCCGTAGGACGACCCCATAGCCGTAATCGGGATGACGGACCCGGCGGCCAATGATAGCCGTCGGTGCCTCAGTACTCCTGTTCATCGCTGATCCGACGTTGGTCGTCCTGGAGGGCCCGGAGATGCTCCTGGACCCATCGATCGGCGAGGGCCTCCGTGAGGACGAAGGCCGGGTCTTGCCGCATACGGTGGAGCAAGGGGATGAGACTCGTGATAAAGACCCGGCGGTAGCTCACGTCGGCATACCGAAGCTGGTAGACCCGCCGGGCCAGGACCTCGACGTTTCCCCGGGTCAACTCCGGCGGCAGGAGCACCCCGTAAGCCCGCTGGTAGAGGGCCGTCAGTTTCTGACCGAGCTGAACGTGGAAGGGGATCGGCTCGATGGGAAGCCGTTCCAGGTAGATCTTCACGCCGGTCGGCTCCCATCGGGAAAAAATCGTCTGAAGCCGTTGACGCAGGGCTTCGTACGACGGACCCGGCCGGTCCGTCAACATGAACTCGTCGGGCACGGCATAGAGGGTCAAGACGCTCGGAAAGCGACGCTGGCCACACTCGTCGATCCACTGCCGGAGGTTGTCCAGGGCCGTCATGACCTGACGCGTGAGGCCCATGCTGAGGGCCCGCTCGGCTTCGTCGAACAGGAAGACCGTCCCGCTCAGGCCGACCTCTCGAATCCACTGGGCCAAGCTCCGGACCCACCGAAAGGCCGTCCGGGGAGTCAGGACCTCGACGACCTGGGCTTCCCGAAGACGGGCATCGGTGGGGTTCTCGCCCTTCAGCCACTGGACGAACGCCAGGAATCGGTCCTCGTCATCGTCGGCCAGGGCCTCCAGGGCCTGGGCCATCGCCCGCCGGAAGGACGTGCTCTCCGTACCCTGAATACCCTGGAGAAGGCTCCGAAACCGACGGCGGGCTTCCCGAGGTTCGAGATCGGCCAGGCCCCATCGCCGTTGAAGCCACAGGAAGACATACCGTAGGAACGACTCGATGCCCCGATTGTAGGAACGGTCCTCCGAGAGGGTCGCCGGCCCCAAGGGGAAGCGCAGGTTCTGGGCAATGGCCCGGTAGACCTCATCGAGTTGGTGAAAGGGGCATTCCGTCGGGCTCAGGGGCACGTAGGCGACGGCATAACCGAGGGCCTCGGCCATGTTGCGGACACAGTACAGGAAGTGGGTCTTCCCGCCGCCGTAACTCCCGACGACGAGCTTGAAGCTGGAGACGCCGCTCGGCAAAAGGAGCTCCAGGTACTCGGACCGAAGCGGCTCCAGATAGGCATCCAGGCCGACCGTGTACAGCTCGACGCCCTCCTCCGGCGGCGTGCCGGACTGGCCGAGATGGGCGATGACCTGCCGGGCCAGGGAGACTTCGGTAACGGAACCGACGGCCTGATCCTGCATGGCTAAAAGTAACGGGTGACGAGAGACGGGTAACGAGGAACAAGCAATGAAATCAAAACTCCTTGTGCGCGTTTTCCAGTGACCGGCCTCGGTCTTCGGTGCTCGGTGTTCGGCCCTCGGCGTCGATTCGGTACCGGGTATCGGGTCCCAGGTGCCGGGTACCCGGCACCGGAGTCGATCCAACGCCGAAGGCCGGATACCGAGCACCCGGGACCGAGCCGGGGGTACCGGGCACCGGACTCGGTGTTCGGCCTTCGGTTCTCGGCCCCCGGTCTGGACAAAGGATGAGGGAAGGTCGTACCTCCCTCGCCCCTCATCCCTCCATGGCCAGGGGCCGGATACCGAACACTGAAGACCGAGTCGGGAAAACGCGCACACCGGGTCTGCATCTTGCATCCCGTCAGATAAAGAATAGGCGGACCGCCGTCCGACGGCCGACCCAGAGGCCGGAACCCAGACCGGTCCGACCGTCCCGGACGGCCGTATCGACCTGGAAGCCGTCCAGGGCAACGACCCACAGCCAGTGCGCGCCCGGCGGCAGGCTCAGCATCTCCTCCTGGGGTACCGTAAAAGACGTCCGGTCTCCCTGGGTCAGGCCCGCATACAGCCGGCGACCGTCCTCGGCCAGGATAGCGACGTAGACATAGGGCGGCCGCCGACCGTCCCCATAGGTCCATCGGACCTGAAAGGCCTGGTTCCGGGGGACCGTAGCGCCGCTGATGAGGTCCGTGAACTGGACCGCTTGAAAACTCGGGGCTGGGACCGTCCCCTGGACCTGCCCGCCCGACCAACGCAGTTCAAAGACAAAGCTCCCGGCCTCCGCCACGGGCCCCTGATAGTTGGCACACCGGTTGTCGTAAAAGACCATCGGCCGGAGGCCCTCGTAGGGCCACACGACCTGATTGACGGCGACCTGGGCATTCGGAATGGGCTCCTGGAACACACTGCAGAGGCGGACCCAGCCGGTGATGTCCTTGCCCTCCCAGAAGACGACTCCCTCAAACATGGCGTGCCCCGACAAATTCCCCCCGATAGGCACCGTCGGGAGAATACCGCTACCGTCCGGTGGTGGACTCGAACCCGTCGAGACGCACGCCGCCCAGGCGACCATCCCCACGAGTCCGACGGCCAGACGCCCGAAGCGCCTTTTCGTCACAGACCATACGGCCATGAGCGGTCGTCCTCGATGATCTCCATATAGGGGTAACGGTATCTTCGCTTCATGAAAGCCCGAGCCAACAGCAAGCCCCCCACGAAGCCGCCGATGTGGGCCCACCAGGCAACACCCCCGGCCCCGGCCGTCCCGGCCGCCAGGGAGAAAGTGCCCTGGAAAAATTGTAGGATAAACCACAGGAACAGGTAAACAAAGGCCGGGATCTCGACCATCTCATAGAAGAAGAACACGGGTACCAGCGTCAGGACCCGGGCTCCCGGGAAAAAGCGGAGATAGGCCCCCATCACGCCCGAAATGGCCCCGCTCGCCCCGATATTGGGGATCCCGCTCCCCATCGAGAGGATGCCCTGCGTCAGACCGGCGATCAGGCCCGTCAGGAGGTAAAAGGCCAGATAACGCCCGTGGCCCATCCGGTCCTCCACGTTGTCGCCGAAGATGTGGAGGAACCACATGTTGCCCAGAAAGTGCACCCACCCGCCGTGGAGAAACATGCTCGTGAAGAGGGTCAGTACCTCCCCCCACCCAAAGGCCTCGAAAAACCGGCGGGGGACAAAGCCGAACTCGTAAAAAAAGGCCTCCAGATCGGGCCCCAAGAGGAGTTCGTAGATGAAGACCAGACTGTTCAGGGCAATGAGGGTGTAGTTCACAATGGGTACGGAGCGGGCACGATTGACGTCTCGCAGGGGAATCATGCCGCCTCCCAGTCCGCCGAATCCGATGAACCGCTTTCATTATAGTCCTTTTCGGATCCACCGGCATCTTCCGGCCCCCCGCAGGCCCATCCCTTACGCTCGGTCTGCCGTCCCCTCCTCGACCCGCCAGGTGTAAGCCCATAGCAGGACCCATAGGACCAGCAGGGTCCCTTGGAGCGTCAGGAAGGCCGCCATCTTCAGGAGGGCAAACCCCGGATGGACGAACCGAATCAGCCACCCGCTGGCCATGTCCGCCAGGGCCGACCCGAAGGAGACATGAATGACGACCGCCTTCACCCATCGGGGCGCTCCCGTAAACAGCAAGAGGTGATTCAGGGTCATCAGGAAGACCATCATCGCAAAGGCGTGAAAATGGGTTTCCTCCAGGAGGCTGAAGAAACTCTTGGGCGTCCGGAAGGCCTCTTCCGAGCCCCGGTAGTACTCGACGATGGCCCGATAGGAGAAGCCGATCTTCGCGTAAAAGGGCCAGTCGCTGACCCAGAACACGAACACGTACACGAGGGACCACAAGACGATGTGCCGTAATAGCTGATTTTTACGTATATCTGGAGATATAAAAAATCTCATTACCGGCCTCCGTAGATGACCTGCCAGACGGCCAGGACGGTCCGCACGCTCCGTAAGACGGCCGTCGCCGTGATCGTCGCCCCCGTGACGTTCGGCACGTCCCGGCCCAGCCAGAGGCGGTCGTCCAGGGAACGTCCCTGAAATCGCCGGAGCCACCGGTCCGACGGCTGATAGTCCGGCGGCTCCTCAAAGGCCAGGACCTCGACCTGACGGACGCGGCCGTCGGCCTCCAGGACGATGAGAAGCGTCTCGGAATGCGTCCGCAGGATATGCGTATCCGTCACGCCGTAGCCGATGACCTCCGCCCCCCGGCGGACCTCGTAAAAGCGGTACAGCCGAGGGACGGGCCGGACCCGGGCCCGCTTCTCGACCTCTGCCTGCTGGTCCCGCGTGAGGTACACGAACCGCTTTTCGACTCGCTCGGCCTGGGGAAAGACCCGCCGGAGGATCTCCTCGACCCGGTCCGACCCCGACGGCGCTTGGGCGAGGAGGGTACCCCCCAGGAGTCCCAGGACAAGCCCCGTCCATCCGAGTCTCCGGCCTGTTGCCATGTCACCTTCCCCGCACCGCTTTGGGGTCGAGGGCCGGGAGCCGAGTCTCGCCGACCCGGCCTCCCCGCCCCGTTCCCAAGCCGGTAACGCTTAAAATTGCGGGGCCACCTAAGGAATCCGCCAGGTCACGTGCCCATAGGGCCTTGGAAAATTTGCCCCGTCCCTTCGTTACTCCGTCCCTTCATCAGAAGTTAAAGCCGATCCCCAGATTCCACTGGTTGCGGGCCGTCCCCGCTTCGTTCCATCGGTCCTGAAAGTCGGCCTTGACGACGACGGCCGGGATCGGCTTGAAGGTCAGGCCAAACGTCCACACCCGCTGATTTTGAGCCGGGTTCCGCTGAAAACCGGTCGGCACCCGATGGTGTGTATCATAGGCCTCCAAGCGTACAAAGGGAGCCAAGTAGACGTTGGGAAAACGGGCCGTCAGGGCCGGCAGGCTGAATACGTTGAAGGCCGCTTCGACATAGCCCCCGACGATCTGCTCGGCGACGCCCCGGTCGCCCGTCAGGTTCTGGAACCGGTTCAGCTGGTCGGCGTTCCCGATCCAGGTTCGCACGTACAGGCCCCGCAACTCCAGACCCCGATGCTGCAACATTCCGTGGACCTCGGCCATCTGAACGGGCACATGGAGGGGCTGACCATCTGGAAACTTCAGGCCTTGGTCGGCTCGGCCGGCGTAGGTGCCGACGCCGAGGGTCACGCCGGCCGTCGGGATCCAGTCCAGACGGGCCATGCCGGCGGGCGTGTGGAAGCGGGCCCGATTGCCGTCGGGACGCCCGCCGCGGATGCCGCTCGCCGCGAACCCCCGGGCGTCCAGCCCCGACGTCAGGTAGGCTCGATAGTGAAACCCGTAGCCCAGCTCGCCGTAGACCCCGACGCCCAGTTCCCGCCACGTCGAGGGGATGACGTTCCGCTCGACGTCCGGCCGCAGGACCCCGTGAAACGTCGGCGGCTCGTGAACCTCATTGAGGATCCCCAGGGGATGAAGCAGGAGACCGGCTCGCACGTTGAAAGCCGGCGACAGCAGAAAGTCCAGATACGCAAATTCCACACCGATTGTCCCGGCCTGTTGGTCTAAGTTCATCCCGGTCTTGCCGTGTTCAAACTCGATCTCCGAGTTGAAGAGGACCCGGTCCGTAAACCGATAGCCCAGGTACATGACGATTCGCAGGGCGTCGGCCGTCTTGGGACCACCTGACACGTTCTGGTAGACGAACTCGCCGTAGCCGGCGAGAGAGACGCCCCGCTTTGTCTGATAGACCCGAGAGGCCGAAGGCCCCAGGCCATACCGTCGGGAGGGCGGAACCTCTGGAGGGGCGGCCGCTTCCCGGAGCCGCTGGACCTCCTCGGTCAGGACTTCGATTCGGTTCTCCAGGTCTTTCAAGACGGCCGCATCTGCCTTTGCGGCCCGAAGCTCTTCGACCTCCGCTCGGAGTCGCTCCAGCTCCCGGATGAGGTCCTCCCAGCGGGGCTCTTCGGTCGACGGGGAAGGCGGGGCCGATGTTTCGGACTGGGCCCATCCGTAGGGGATGGACAGGAATCCAAAGATGCCCGTGACGAGAATGACCCAGACGAAGAACGGAAAGCGGCGGATGGACAGTCGATGAGGGGTGTGCATGGGAAACCTCCTTGTCTATGGGATTACGCTTCGTCGGAGGGTGCGGTCGGATGAGGGGACCGAAAGTGCAGGTCCACGACCTGCTCGGCCGTGAGGGAGGTGTCACATCGCCCGAAGATGAAATCCAGGACCAGCCGATGTTTGGAAACCTTGTCGGGGAGTTGGGGCTCCCGTCCTGAGGCGAGTCGTTGCCGGTAGAAGGCCCAGAGGGGTCGGCACAGGCGCTCCAGGGTATCGGCCAGGTAGCGGTTACGGCCGAGAGACCAGACCCGTCGGTGGAAGGCGGCATGGACCTCGTGGTACTCGAGGAGGTCGCCCTTCTCGCTGGCGGCGGCGAGGCGGCTGAGGAGGTCCTGGAGATCGGGTTCGTCGGAGGGGGTGGCGTGGCGGCGGGCGAGTTCGAGGGCCAGGACTTCCAGGGGTCGGCGGACGGCCAGGATTTGGCGGATGTCTTCTTCCGAGAGGTCGGTGACGATGGTGCCCCGGTGGGGGATATGGACGACGAGGCCGCGCTGTTCGAGGATGCGGAGGGCTTCTCGGACGGGGGTTTGGGAGGTAGCGAGCTTTTGGGCGATGTGGAGTTCTTTGATGGGCTGGCCGGGGCGGAGTTCTTGGCGGAGGATCCACTGTTCGATGAGGTCGGCGATTTGCCAGGGGAGGGTTTTACGGTGGAGGGTATCCATGATGGGGTTCCTCCGTCGCTCCTCTTCTCGATTATCGATAATATAGAAAAGAGGGGGGCTTGTCAAGGTCCCCGGACCGTCCAACCGAAAGGACCCCCCATTTGCCGGAGAGTCGGCCCACCGGTATGATCCACCCCGAATCCCCATCGCTTTCCTGGACCTCCATGGACCGCCGCCACTGGATCGGGACCCTGGCCATCTATGCCCTTCTGACCCTCGTCTACACGTATCCCCTACCCCTTCGGCTCCGAACCCACCTCGTCCAAGAAGGCGATGCCGCCCTGGCGGCCTGGACGGTCGGCTGGAACGCCTATCAGCTCTGGCATGACCCCCGGCGTCTTTACGAAGCCCCCATCCTTTATCCCCATCGTCACAGCCTGGCCTTCGCCGAAAACCTCCTCCTGCCGAGTGCCGTCGTCTCACCCGTCTATGCCCTCACGCAGGACCCCATCCTGACGACGAACCTGCTCCTCCTGGCCACCTTCGTGGCGACGGGCTTCAGCGGCTTCCTGTTCGCCTACGAGCTCAGCGGCCACTACGTCGGAAGCCTCCTGGCGGGCTTCCTCGTGGCCTTTAACGGGTTCCGTTTCGGTCATGCTCCCAGGCTTCAGCTCCTGATGGGCTTTTGGATTCCCCTGGCCCTATACGGCCTCATTCGGTTCCTTCGGACGGGTCGGCTTTCCGCATGGGCCGGCCTCGTCGGAGCCTGGGTCGGCCAGTGGCTCTCCTGTGTGTACTTCGGCGTCTACCTGACGGTCGCCCTCATCGTCCTATTGCCCGTTGCGTGGATCCTGTACCGGAAGCAAACGGCCTGGCGGCTGGACGTCCGACGGCTGGCCGGGATGGCCGGCGTCGCCGGGGCCGGCGCCCTCATCGTGGCGGCCGTCCTATGGCCTTACTGGGTCGTCCACCAGACCCATCGGGTCGCCGCCTCCGCCGAGGAGGTCGTCCGCTACTCGGCCGGTTGGGCAAACTACTGGCCCCTTGAGGGTTGGCCCTTTCCCGTGCAGGCCCGATGGGGTACCCGGGACCCCTACTTTTTGGTCCCCGTAGTCGCCTACCTGCTTCTGCCGCTGGCCCTCCGGGGCTGGACCCGCTGGCACTGGGTCCCGGCGGTCATGGGCGCCTTCGCCATGTTTGCGTCCTTCGGGGGACGAAACCCGGTCTATATGGCCCTATGGGACATTTTGCCGATCTTGGGCGCCACGAGGGCTCCGAGCCGGTGGGCCTACCTCTTCATCGTCGCCGTCAGTGCCCTGTCGGCGACGGGCGTTCGGGTCTTGGCGACATGGCTCCGGCCGAGATGGCGATGGATAGGCGGTGGGTTCATCGGCGGCCTCGCCCTGGGGTCCGCCTGGTACGGAACCCTGGGAACGGAGTCGAGCTGGTCCCGGGTACCGGCCGTCTACCGCTGGCTGGCGAAAGCCCCGCCGGGTCCAGTCCTGGAATTGCCGGCATGGACGCCTATAGGGGCCTGGCTCCGATACCATTTCTACACGGTCGTCCATCGGCATCCGACGATTTACGGTGTCGTCAGTTATCCGCCCGAGAGCTTCTATCTCATGGTGCGGATGGCTGGCGAGTGGCCGTCTGTCTCGAGCTGGTTTGTCCTGAAGGAGTTGGGTTTTCGGTATGTCATCGTCCATCGGGCCTGGTTGGCCGAGTCGCCCCCTCACGACGAACTGCTTCGACGTATCGCGCCCTTCCGGGACTGGATCCAGTCGGCCTTCGACGTCGAGGGAAGCACCGTGCTGGTCCTGAATGCCGTCGCCCTGGATCGGGACCTGCCGGACTCGGGCCAACCCCTGGGCCGTTGGGTGTGGGACCGAACGTGGGGACTGGTCTTTAATGACCGGGCTGACGACCCCCGGGACGTACTCCTGGATGGGAATCCCGATACGGCCTGGCGGGGCCGATGGGATCCCGAAACGACGTTTTTGACCCTGGACCTCGGGCGACCCCGCCGGGTCCACGCCGTCGCCCTTCTTGGGGAGCGATGGGACCGGACGCCCTTCCGCTTTGAGGCCTCCCTGGACGGACGGACCTGGTCGGCGGTTCCGGCCGTCCCGGACGGCCTATGGCTGAACATGCCCCGCCTCCGACAGGGTCAGCCGCTGATCACCGACATGAGCCCTCGGAAGGTTTACATATTTCCACCCCATCGGTCCTGGCGCTACTTGCGGGTCTATCGGGCACCGTCCGACGTCCGGTGGGTGACCCTGCGGGACATGGCCGTGGCAGTGGCAGAATAGAAGGGACGGGGTGACGAAGTCACGGAGTGACGAGTAACGGGTGCAGGGCTCGGCCCCCAGTCCTCAACTCACGGCATCGGACTGAATCAGGTACCAGGTATCAGGTTCCGGGTGCCCGGTACCTGGAACCCGGTACCGGGTCCTGGCTTACCCGGTGTGCGCGTTTAGCTCGGTCCCCGGTGCTCGGTGTTTGGCCCTCGGCGTTGATCCGGTACCGGGTCCCGGGTCCCAGGTGCCAGGTACCCGGCCTTCCGGCTCGGTTCTCGATGCTCGGTATCCGACCCTCGGCCATGGAAGGATGAGGGGCAAGGGAGATACGACTTTCCCCGCATCCTTCGTCCAGGCCGAAGGCCGGACACCGAATCCGGTACCCGGAACCTGGTACCCGACACCCATGCCCCATTTCCACACTTCAAATCTTAGCTCTACCCTATCGCTTTGTTAAGATATGGATGCAGGATACAGGATGCATGATGCAGGATAAAAATGGCCAGGATTCGGATTACCTGCTACCCGGAACCTGGTACCTGTCACACGTGCCCCATTCCCCCATTTCAAATCTTAACAGAGCCCTATTGCCTTACTGCCCTACTGCTTTATTGCCCTATTGCCTTACTGCCTTACTGCCTTATTGCCTTACTACCCTACTGCCTTATTGCCTTATTGCCCCACTGCCCTATTGCCGCCCTGCCCCACTGCCCTATTTCATTGCCCGACCGCCTCGTTATCGATAGACTCTCCCTGCGATAGGCGGTGGGATGCCCATGGACCCGTGGCCCCGCTTGGTCGCCGACGTCATGTTGGGCCGTCTGGCCCGGTGGCTTCGGCTGGCTGGTCTGGACGTGGCCTATGACCCTTCGTGGGACGACGACCACCTCCTGCGGCGGGCCGTTCAAGAACAGCGGATCCTCTTGACCCGGGACCGCCCGCTATATCAGCGGGCTCGGCGGATGAACGTCCCGGCCCTCTTCGTGCGGTCCGACCGCCTGACCGACCAATTCCCCGAAGTCTGCCGGGACTTGGGCCTGGACCCCGACGGCCTGCCCTGGTTTGCCCGGTGCGCGCTTTGCAACGAACGGATTCAGCCCATCCGGCGAGACCTCGTGCGGCACGTCGTGCCCGACTACGTGTGGCGGCATCATCGGCAGTTCTATCGGTGCCCCGCCTGCGACCGGATTTACTGGGCCGGGTCCCACTACCGCCGGATGATGGGCCTGCGGGCCCGGTGGGCTCGCTCGACGGGACCGTCGCCGTAAGGCTTTGGCCGTGCCCGGGCTGACCCCCTCCAATTCGGTCCTCAGTGCCCGGTATCCGGCCTTCGGCGTCGGACCGGAGCAGGTACCAGGTGTCAGGTTCCGGGTGATCGGTATCCGGTACCGGGTACCTGGAACCCGGTAGCGGGTACCGGATTCGGTGTCCGGCCTTCGGTTCTCGGCCCTTGGTCCGGACAAAGCATGTGGGAAGGTCGCATCTCCCGCGCCCCTCGTCCCTCCATGGCCGAGGACCGAAGACCGAGCCTGACTACTGGAGAACCCGCCCATGGGGCATGCAGGATGGGGCCGTGTCCTCCTTCCATCCTGCATCATGTATCCTGCATCCTGCATCTCATGAAAAGGGAGCTTCGGATGCGTGCGTCTCTGCAACGCTGGCGGGACGACTTCCGGGTTTTGTACCGATACGTGCGGCCCTATCGATGGGTGATGGCCGGCCTGGTCCTCCTGATGGCCCTCGTCGGGGCGACCAATGCCGGCATGACCTACTTGATCCAGTGGGTCATGGACACGCTGATCATCCGGCTGGACTTCCGGCGGCTCCCGGTCCTGGCGGGAACGCTCTTGTTGATTTATGCCGTGCGGGCCCTGGCGATGTACTACAGCACGGCCGTCAGTCGGAGCATCGGAGCCCGGGTTGTCCATGACGTGCGCCGCCGCCTCTTTTCGCATGTCCTCGAACAGCCGGCCCCCTTCTTTCGGCGGTTTCCGACCGGCCAGCTCTCGAGCCGGATGACCCACGACGGGACGGTCCTCCAGCAGGGTATCACGGAGGTCTTCACGGACGTCGTCCTGGAGGGCTTCAAGGCCCTCGCCGTAGCGCTCTATATCCTCTGGCTCCACTGGCGGCTGGCCCTGGTTGCTCTGGTCGCCGTTCCCCTTCTGGTCGTGCCGGTGGCCGTCATCGGCCATCGGCTCCGGCGGGTCACGGAGCAGTTCCACGGGGCCGTCGGAGACCTGACTCACGGCTTTCATCAGGTCCTACAGGGCCTGCGGGTCGTCCAGGCCTACTGGGGACAAGCTCGGGAGCGGCGGCAGTTGGAGCAGAAGACCGACCGCCTCCTTCGGCTTCAGCACCGCTGGGTCTTCTGGAATGCCCTCCACGCTCCCATCGTCGAAGTCTGCCTGGGCATCGCCCTGTTTGGCCTGATCGTTTACGGGGCCTACCAGATCCGGCGGGGTGACCTCACGCCAGGCGGTTTCACGTCTTTTGTCGCGGCCATGCTGATGGTCTATACGCCCCTTCGACGCCTGAGCAAGCTCAATGACCTCCTCCAGCAGACGGCTACGGCGGCTCATCGTCTGGAACAGGTCTTCCTCTATGACCTCCGCTTGCCGGACCCGCCGACGCCGGTGTCCCTGCCGACCGTTCGGGGGGACCTTCGGTTCGAGAGCGTCTACTTCTGGTATCCGGGTAAGTCGACACCGGCCCTGGTCGGCGTGAACCTCTCGGTCGCCGCCGGCGAGACGGTCGCCATCATCGGTCCCAGTGGGGCCGGCAAGTCGACGCTGGCCCAGTTGATCCCCCGCCTGATGGACGTGACGGAGGGCGCCGTCTACTTGGACGGTCACGACATCCGGACTCTGCGCTTGCAAGATCTTCGGGCCTACGTCGGATGGGTTCCCCAGGAGGTCTTCCTCTTCGAGGACACGGTGTTCAACAATATCGCCTATGGCCTGCTGGGGGTGACCGAGGCCGAGGTAGTCCGGGCGGCCCGTCAGGCCCACGCCCACGAGTTCATCCTGCAACTGCCCGAGGGTTATCAAACGGTCATCGGCGGAGAGACGGCGGGCCTCTCGGGGGGGCAGGCCCAGCGGATCGCCCTCGCGCGAGCCCTCGTGCGACGACCCCGCGTGCTCGTCTTAGACGAAGTCACGTCGGCCCTCGACAGTGAGTCCGAGGCCCACATCCAGACGGCCCTTGCCGAACTGAAGGGGACCTGCACGCTCCTCATCATCAGCCATCGGTGGTCTATGCTCCGGCTGGCGGACCGCATCGTCGTGATGGACAAGGGGCGGATCATCGACGAGGGGACTCACGAGGAGCTCCTGCGGCGTTGTGCCCTCTACCGCCGGCTGTGGCGCCGGCAGGCCGTCGAGGCCCGGTGAGGTACGGTAATAGGGCAATAGGGCAGTAGGGCAGTAGGGCAATAAGGCAGTAAGGCAATAAGGCAGTAGGGCAATAGGGCAATCGGCGTCGGGCGTTTTCAAAGACTCATGGATCGGTCGGAAGGTGCGGAGGAGACCCTATGCGCCCTTACCGCCCGATGACAATGGATGCAGGATACAGGATACAAACCCCGTGTGCGCGTTTTCCAGTAGCCGGACTCGGTCTTCGGTGCTCGGTGTTCGGCCCTCGGCGTCGGACCGGCTCCGGTGCCGGGTACCAGGTTCCAGGTGCCAGATAGCCGGTACCCGATACCTGGCACCTGTCTCCGAAAAATCCGCACACGGGGTATGCAAGATACAGGATATACATCGGGGACGTCGTCCCATCCTGTATGCTCAATCGCCTGATAAAGATCTTGACTCGCCCCTAACCCCTCTCAGGAATTGCCCTACTGCCCTATTGCCCTACTGCCTTATTGCCTTACTGCCTTATTGCCCTATTGCCCTACTGCCGTATTTCAGTGGATATGCCGGACCTTCCGGTTCACGAAGTCCATCAGGACGTACCGGCCCAGGTTCATCGGCGTCGTGAAGTAGGCCTTGCCCCGGGCGAGTTGGGTGACCTTTTGGACAAATCGGACGAGGAGGGGATCGTCAGTCAGCATAAAGGTATGGATGACGATACCGGCCCGGCGACAGCGGACGACTTCCTTTAGGGTTTCTTCGACGATCATCGGGTCCAGGCCATAGGGGTTTTTGTAAACGTGGCCGGAGGGGAGCGTGACGGCCGAGGGCTTGCCGTCGGTGATCATAATGACCTGCCGCATCTCCTTTCGCTGATTCAGCAAGATCCGGCGGGCCAGGCGGAGGCCCTCGCAGGTATTCGTATAGAAGGGGCCCACGCGGGCCTTCGCCAGATCCCGAAGCTGAATCTCCTCGGCGCCGTCGTGAAACAGGACGCAGTGGAGGGAATCGCCGGGAAACTGGGTCCGAATCAGGTGGGCCAGGGCGAGGGCGACCTTTTTCGCCGGCGTGAAGCGGTCCTCACCGTACAGGATCATGCTGTGGGAGCAGTCGAGCATGAGGACGGTCGCGCACGAACTCTGGTATTCCCCCTGGAGGACGTGCAGGTCCCCATAATCGATGTCCAAGGGGAGGCGGGGACCCTGTCGCTGGATGGCGTGCAGGAGCGTCTGGACGACGTCGAGTTGGAGGGTGTCGCCGAACTCGTAGGGCTTGGGTTCGGTGTATGCCTCCTGGTTCGGGGCCAGGAAGACCGTCTCGTGGGCTCCGAAGCCGGAGCGACCCGTTGCATGGAGCAGGTCCCGCAGGTTTTTATAGCCCAGAAAGTCCAGACTCTTGTCGGTCAGTTCGAAGCGGACCCGGTCGGGTTCCCGGGGCGAGTCGGGGTCGGGGAGGCCTTCGGGGTGGAGGGCCGAGGGCCGTTCCGGGACGGTCGTGATGTAGCCCTCGGACTGAAGCCGTTCCATGATTTCCTGGACGAGTTGCTCGAGTTGCTCGGCCGTCGTCCCGGGGTATCGGCGGAGGAGCCGCTCCAAGGTCGTTTCGTCCAGAACGCCGCCCTGAAGCAAAGCGTCCAGGATGGCGTCGTGGAGGTCCGCCAGGGTCGGGTCCGACCGACGCCATCGGGAGAGGGGAAAACCCGAGAAGAGGAAGAAGTCCTCCAGGGCACCCATGAGGTTCTGGAGGAGTTCCTCCAGGTCGAGTTCCCCGAGGTATCGGGTGTAACGTGCGCCCGCCATGTTTCCATCCCCACGGCAGTAAGGCAATAAGGGCAGTAGGGCAATAGGGCAGTAAGGCAATAAGGCAGTAGGGCAGTACGGCAATCGGCGTCGAGCGTTTTCAGGAAGACTCATGGACCGGTCGGAAGGTGCGGAGGAGACCCTATGCGCACTTACCGCCCGATGACAATAGATGCAGGATACAGGATGCAAGATGCAGGATATGCATGGGGGACGCCGTCCCATCCTGCATCTATTTTTGACTCACCGTATCACCTGTATGCTCAATCGCCTGATAAAGGTCTTGACCCGCCCCTAACTCCTCTCAGGAATTGCCCTACTGCCGTATTGCCGTATTGCCCTACTGCCTTATTGCCTTATTGCCCTATTGCCCTACTGCCATACTAATTCACCCTCCTCGGCGGCCCGGACGGCCGGGTCGGGGCATGGACTTCGGCCCGGGCATAGCCCCGTTCGGGATGACGGCTGATGCGCTTATGGGCCCACAGGCCGTCCAAGATGAGTTCGGCGGCGCTGACCCGAACGGCGTCCCCGTAACGGGCCGACCGAGCCAGACGGTCGGCCTTCTCCAGGAGTTGGGGGACCCGCTTGAGGACAGACAGGAGCCGGGCCGTCGCCTCCCACTCGGGCAGGACGATCGTCCCGCCGGCCTCGAACCACTCGATGAGTTCCCGGAACTCCTCCTCCGAGTAGTACTGCCGGAAAACTTGGGCAATGGCCTGACGGATCAGGGACTCGGCGATGGGTTCGGCGCCCTTGAGTTCGCCCTCGTATTCGAGTTCCATCTTGCCCGTCATGGCCGGGACGGCCGCATAGACGTCGACGATACGGGGAACGACCCAGGGCTCGCCCGTCCGGTAGGCCCGCTGTTCGGCATTGCTGATGGCCAGCTCCAGGGCCGCGATGGGGAGCCGCTGGGAGACGCCCGACCGCTGGTCGATGCGGCCGTCCTTGCGGGCCTGGAAGGCAACTTCCTCGATGACTTCAAAGATAAACTCGGGGACTTCCAGGGGACGGTCGGTCGGGCGTTGCCACCAGGCCTCCTGGCGGGTGATGGCGATGCCCGTCGAGCGGTCGCGGGGATAGTGGGTCCGGATTTCGGCCCCGATGCGGTCCTTCAGGGGCGTGATGATCTTGCCCCGGGCCGTGTAGTCCTCGGGATTCGCCGTAAAGACCAGGAGGACGTCCAGGGGGAGACGGACGGGGAAGCCCTTAATTTGGACGTCCCCCTCCTGCATGATGTTGAAGAGGGCGACCTGGACCTTGGGGGCCAGGTCGGGCAGTTCGTTCATGGCAAAGATGCCCCGGTGGGCCCGGGGGAGAAGACCGAAATGGATGACGAGTTCGTCGGCCAGGACGTGGCCTCCGCGGGCGGCCCGGATGGGGTCGATGTCCCCGATGAGGTCGGCGACGGTCACGTCGGGCGTGGCCAGTTTCTCGACGTAGCGCTGTTCCCGATGGAGGAAGGCGACGGGCGTGTCGTCACCGGCCTCCTGCACGAGTTGGCGGCACCGGCGGCAGATGGGCCGGAGGGGATGGTCGTTGATCTCGCACCCCTCGATGACGGGGACCCACTCGTCCAGGAGGTGGACGAGTTGACGCATGATGCGGCTCTTGGCCTGACCCCGGAGGCCCAGAAGGATGAAGTTCTGCTTGGCCAGGAGGGCGTTGACGATGTGGGGGAGGACGGTTTCGTCATAGCCGTGGATGCCGGGAAAGAGGGGCTCGCCCGACCGGAGGCGGGCGATCACGTTCCGCCGGAGTTCGTCCTTGACGGAGGGGACCCGTTCCAGGAAGTCGGACCACGTCGGGTCCCGCCGGAGGGCCCCGAGGGTGCGAAGCGTCGGTGCCGCTACCATGTCGGACCTCATAGGAAAGTGACGGAGTGACGAATAGGGAGTGACGAGTAACGAGTGACGAGTGACGAGTAATAACTCATGGCCGTACTGCCGTGAAATAGCCGTATAGCCCCGTTGGGTACAGGGGGCGAGCCACTATCAAGCGAGAGTTTGGATCCCCGGGATGCGTCCTACCCGGGAGAATCTTAGGGCTTTTTCAAAGCGAGGGTCAAGTCGGACCGGTTGCCCATGCGGTCATCGGTCTCCGGGGCTCGGTATCCGGCCTTCGGCGTCGGCAGACCGAGGGTTGAGAACTGCGGGTCGAGCCCCGCACCCGTCCCTCGTCACTCCATCACTCCGTCACTTCTCAACACGCGCCATCGGGCAGGCTATAATGACTTCGCACGGTCGCAAATGCGGTCCTCGGTCCCCGGTGTCTGGCCCTCGACGTCGGCAGGCCGAGGGTTGAGGACTGCGGGTCGAGCCCCGATCCTTTAGGAGTTACGCAGTTGGCAGAGCCCTTTTACAGCAGTACGGTAATTCGGCAGTATGGCAACTCGGCACTACGGCAATAGAGCCATAGGTTGTTACTCGTTACCCGTCACTCGTCACTTCATCACTCCATCACTTCGTCACTCCGTCACTTCTTTATGGCCCATCCCGGAGGTCCCGTGTCCCGAATCGTTGTAGATCCGAAGATCCGTTTCGGAAAGCCGGTGATCGCCGGAACCCGCATCGCCGTGGAAGACGTCCTCGAACTCATCGCCGCAGGGGTCCCCATCGAGCGCATCATTACCGATTTTTATCCAGACCTCACAGAGGAGGACGTTCGGGCCTGCGTGCGATATCGAGTGACGAGTAACGAGTGACGGGTGACGAATAACGGGTATAGGAGTTACGCAGTTGAATGGAATCGAATCCAAGCCATCCGTTGAGCCAGGTACTCGAATCATCGCCGTATTGCCGAATGGCCGAATGGCCGTACTGCCATAAAAAGCCCCCTGCCGACTGCGTAAGGCCTACAATGGTGACTGGGAGGGGTGTTTTTACGGTCGTACGGGAGTCGGGCAGGAAGGCAATGAGGAAGTAAGGCAGTATGGCAATCGGGCAATACGGCAGTACGGCACGGATGTATTACTCGTTACCCGTTACTCGTCACTCGTTACTCGTCACTTGTCACTCCGTCACTCCGTCACTCCATCACTCCGTCACTTCCCCGACAAGACCTGGCCCGACGCCGAGGGCCGGATACCGAAGGCCGAGCCGGTGGTTCCCCTATTCCTCGTGGGCCATCCAGGTGTAGCGGATCTCGGCCGTCTCCCGGATTTGGTAGGGCCGGCCATTTTTGAAGACCCACCGAATCGGCAGGAGGTCCCACTGATAGAGGAGGTAGCCGTAGTGGGGGACGTCGACGACGACCAGGTCGGCCCGGAGGCCCGGGGCGATGCGGCCCGTCTGGCCGTGGATGCGGAGGCTGTAAGCGGCCTGGACGGTCATCCCGGCCAGGACCTGTTCGACGGGGAGGTTCCACCCGACGCAGGCGAGCCAGAAGACGTACCAGGGGTTCAGGCCCGGGTGGGTCCCCGGATTGTGGTCCGACCCGATGGCGACGACGGCGTCTGCCTCAAGCAGGGCCTGGAACGGGGGCGTCGGGAGTCCCAGGTGGAAGCAGGTCGTCGGGAGCAGGACGGCCGCTACGCCCGTCTCGGCCAGGACCCGGGCCATGCGGGCGTCCATGTGATTCAGGTGATCGACCGAGTATACGTTTTTCCAGTCGTCCATCGCCTCCAGGAGGCCCGTATGGGACATCTCGTCGGCGTGGAGGTGAATCGCCACGAAGCCCTGCTGACGAGCGAGGGTCAGCAGATAGAGGGTCTCTTCGACGGTGAAGTGCCCGGCGTCGCAGAAGACGTCGATGGACAGGGAGAGTCCCTGGCGAAGGACCTCGGGCATGAGTCGCTGGGTCAGGACGTCGAGGTAGGCCCCCCGGTCCATGTCCCGGGGGTAGGCGTGGGCGCCCAGGAACGTCGGCATGACGCCGATCGGGTGGGCCGCCTGAACCTGCTGGAGACAGCGCAGGAGGCGGAGTTCCTCGGCCTCCGAAAGGCCATAGCCGGACTTGACTTCGACGGTCGTCACGCCGAAGGCAAAGAGCCGGTCCAGCCGAAGTTCCAGGAGGCGCTTCAGTTCTTCGTCGGGGGTCGCCCGGGTGTCCTGGACGGTCTTCCAGATGCCGCCGCCCTGAGCGGCGATTTCCAGGTAACTCCGACCCCGGAGGCGCTCCATCCAGTCCTTCAGCCGGTCGCCCCCGTAGATCAGGTGGGTATGGGGGTCGATGAGGCCGGGGAGGGCAATATGGCCCACCAGGTCCAATTCGACGGTGTCCTGGCGGAGCCATTCGGCCGAAAGGTCTCGGTCCGGGCCGACCCAGGCGATGCGGCCCCGGTGGATGACGATGCTCCCCTGCTCGACGATCCCCAGGCGCTCGGCCGTCACTCGACCCGGGTAGGGTCCCTCCCCGCAAGTGATGACCTGGGCCAGACGCCGGAGGATATAGGTCACGGCGGGGACCGTCATGACTGGCCTGACTCCCCGGGACGGGGTGGGCTCTTCGTCGCCGGGACGAGGTCGACCCGGGCCGGGGGTCTTTCCTGCCGCCGCTGTTGGATCCACCGGATCAGGACATGGGCCTCGGCGAGGACCTGGTCCTGAAAACGCTGGTACTCCAGCCAGAGTTGCTCCATGTCTTGATAGATCTTTTGGATCTGGGCCTGGGCCGCCGTCAGGATCTGGTCCCGTCGGAACTCGGCCTCCTTAATAATCAGTTCGGCTTCCTGATGGGCCTGCTGACGGATGCGGTCGGCCGACTGCTGGGCCGCCACCAGCGTGTTCCGGATGTGCCGCTCCCGCTCCCGGTATTCTTCGAGTTGCTCCTGGAGGACGCGATTGTCGTGCTCCAGCTGGCGGATCGTCTGCGTCAGGCGTTCGACCTCATCGGCGACGACGTTCAGAAACAGGACGACTTCCTCCGGGTCAAACCCCCGCCAGCGGAGCCGAAACCGTTGATTGCGGATGTCGACGGCCGTCCACGCCATAAGCGCACCTCTTGGGGTGTTATCGGCGGGATGCAGGATACAGGATGCAAGATGCAGGATACAAGATGCAGGATAGAAATGAGAGTCACCGCCCTATCCCACATCCTGTATCTTGCATACCCCGTGTGCGGGTTTGGCTCGGGCCTCGGTGCTCGGTATTCGGCCTTCGGCGTCGATCCGGTACCGGGTATCGGGTCCCAGGTGCCGGGTACCCGGGACGTAGCAGGGCAATCGGGCAATAAGGCAGTAGGGCAATAAGGCGGAACGCCTAACGCATGCTTCGAAAAAACCCGCCCATGGGGTCTGCATCCCGCATCATCCTGTATCCTGCATCTTGCATCCTGCATCTTGCATCCTGCATCCTGTATCCTGCATCCTGCATCCCGCATCAATGGGGCCCGGTATCCAACGTGGCGACGACGGGGGCGTGGTCCGAGGGTGTCGGTGTCCGGCGTCGGCGGGGCCAGAGGTCGACCCGTACGTCCCGGAGCCTCGGCAGGAGGGGCGGCGTGACCAGGACGTAGTCGATCCGCATCCCTTCGTCCTTCCAGATGCGTCCCCCGATGTAGTCCCACCACGTGAACTGTCGGCGGTCGGGGTACAGATGCCGGAAGGCATCGACGAAACCCCATTCGAGGAGCGTCTCGAGGGCCTGCCGCTCCTCGGGCATCGTACCGATGGTATCTCGCAGGGCCGCGGGGTCCCACACGTCGAGGTCGCTCCGGGCGACGTTCAGGTCCCCGACGAGGCACACGGGGTCCCCGGGCGTCCAGCGTCGACGGAGAAACTCGACGAGATGACGGTAGAATTCCAGTTTGTATCGGAACTTCTCGGTTCCCCGGTCGTCGCCGTGGGGAGCGTAAACGTTGATGACGTGGATGCCCTCGACCGTTGCTCCGATGATGCGCTTCTGCTCGTCCCACGTCGGGTCCCCGAAGCCCTTCCAGACGTCCGTCAGGGGGACCCGGGCACAGAGGGCGACGCCGTTGTAAGCCCGCTGACCGAAGACCTCGCACCGGTAGCCGAGCGCCTCGAAAGGCCCGTAAGGAAAGTCCCTATCCTCGACCTTCGTCTCCTGAAGGCACAGGACGTCGACCGGCGTCCGCTTCAGCCACTCGACGACGAGGCCGACTCGGCTCTTGATGGAATTGACGTTGTACGTGGCGACCGTAAGAAGGCTTCCGCCCATGGCCGGAAACCGCTCCGGGCGTCGGGTCCGTCCCGCGGCGGCCCTACCCTACGAGTTGGACCCGCTTCTGAAGCTGGAACATGGAGATGATTTCCTGGACCGTCGTGGCGTCTTCGGGTTTCTTGTCGGCCCGAATCCAGCCGACGACCCGGGGGAAACGCAGGGCATAGCCCGGCTCGTCACCGACCTTCCCGCAGGTGTGGACGGGCGACCGCGTGATCTCATCGGCCAGGACGGTCACGACGTAGTTCGGCTCGACCCATACGTCGGGCTCGATGAGGGAGTCGACGCGGGCCGGCCGGTGGTCCATGCAAGTCTGGTCGAGGAGTTCCCGGATACGGACCCACTCCTCTTCCGTCAGGCCGCTTCCGATCTTGGCGACCGTCTTGAAGGTGTCGGACTCGGGGTCATAGACGGCCCCGAGGAGGGCGCCGATGGCGAACTTGGCCCGCATGCCCCGACCCCGGAAGTAGCCGACGAGGACGACGTCGACCGTGTCGGTCAGTTCACCCTTGTAGGAACGCTTGAGTTTGATCCAGTGGAAGCCCCGGGCCCCGGCCTGGTAGGCGGCATCCAGGCGCTTGGCGACGATGCCCTCCATGCCGCGCTCGACGGCCTCGTCGAAGAACTTCTGAATGGCCCTGGGGTCGTCGGTGACGATGCGGTCGACGAGGCGAATGCGGCCGTCGGGCCGAATGAGGCGGGCCAAGCGTTCAAAGCGGGTCTCGTAGGGTTCCGGCGTGTAGTCCCGGCCGTCGGCATACAGGAGGTCGAAGGCGAACAGGACGAGGGGATACTCCCGCATCATCGCCTCGACGCCGTGCTTGCGCTTGCGCTGGACCGTGACCTGGAAGGGGTAGATCTCGCCCGTCTCCTCGTTGACGGCGACGGCCTCCCCTTCCAGGATGGCTTCCCGAGCGGCGACTTGCTTTCGGACCCCTTCGACGATCTCGGGGAACATCGGCGTCGTCCGCTCCAGGTTGCGGGAGAAAATCTCGACGCGGTCATCGGCCTTGTGGACCTGACAGCGGAACCCGTCGAGCTTCACCTCGACGGCACACCGTCCCAGCTTCTTGACGATCTCCTCGGCGCTGGGGAGCCGCTCGGCCAGGGCCGGTCGGACGGGGTTGCCGACCCGGATGCGGAATTGGCGAATGCCCTCGATGCCCGCCTCCAAGAGGGTCTTAGCGACCAGGCCCAGGTCGGAGCACAGGTTGTACGCCCGCTCCAGGTCGGGCCGGAGGCTCCGGTCGCCGGCGACGGTCTTCGACAGAGCGTCGAGGACCGTCGGGTCCCCGATCCCCAAGCGGAGGCGGCCTAAGACGAAACGGGCGATGTAGCGGGCCTCCCGGGGAGAGCACCGGTGAAAGAGTTCGGCCAGCAGGTGGACCTTCTTTTCGATGCTCCCCTCGCCGGTCGTCTCGGCGATCTTCAGGAGGGCGCTGTACACCTCTGAGACGCTCATGTCGGCCGGCCGGACGGTCCGCTGACCCAGGAGCCGTTCGACGACCAGGCCGGGGTCGCCGAGCTCCTTGTTGAGCTGAGCGACGTGAGCCTCGTCCGTCTGGGTCGCCCGGGCGATGGCCCGGAGGATGAGTTTCTCGGCCATCCCGATTTCGACGCCCCGGAAGGCCGGCAGGAGCTGTTCCTGGCATAGGTAGACGACTTTATCGACCTCGGTCCGGTCAGCCTCCCGGAACATCTCACTGAGGAGGTCGATCATTTCGAGGCGCTTGGTCGTCGCCTCGATCCGTTCAAAGTAGTCGACAAGCCTGGCAAACTGCACGGCTACCTCCCCATCGTGGAAGTAACGGGGTGACCCATCGACTCCGTCCCTTCGTCACCCCGTCACTCCGTTACTCCATTCTTCAACTCGGCACCTGCCGCAGGCTCTCCCGGAGGCGGCGGAGGGCCTCCTCCAGGGTAGCGTCCTGCTTACAGAAGTTGAAGCGGACCTTCGTCCGTCCCCGGGCGGGGTCGGCGTAAAAGCTGGACCCCGGCACGACGGCCACGCCGCCGTACCGAACGAGCCACCGGGCAAAGGCGACGTCGTCCATCGCCGTCACGTCCCGGATGTCGGCCATGATGTAATAAGCCCCTTCGGGAGCCGTCAGCCGGAAGCCCAGCTCCCGCAGGCCGGCGACCATCCGGTCCCGCTTCCGGCGGTACATGGCGGCCAGGTCCGGATAGTACGTAGCCGGCAGGCGCAGGGCCTCAGCGATGGCCTCCTGAAGCGGGTGGGGTGCCCCGACGGTCAGGAAGTCGTGGGCTTTCTTGATGCCGTCGGCGATGTCCGGCGGGGCGATGGCCCAACCGACCCGCCAGCCCGTGACGCTGTAAGTCTTCGAAGCGCCCGAGATCGTCACCGTCCGGTCGGCCATGCCGGGGAGCGTGGCTATCGGGACGTGGGGGGCGTCGTAGGTGATATACTCGTAAATCTCGTCCGTCAGGACGAGGACGTCCCACTCGACGCATAGTTCGGCGATGGCCTCGAGCTCTTCCCGCCGGAAGACCCGACCCGTCGGGTTGTTCGGCGTGTTTAGGACGAGGACCTTCGTCTTCGACGAAAAGGCCCGCCGCAGGGCATCCCGGTCGACCCGCCAGTCGGGCTCGACCAGGGGGACATACCGGGGCGTGGCCCCGCAGAGGATCCCGTCCGGGCCGTAGTTCTCGTAAAAGGGCTCGAGGACGATGACCTCGTCGCCGGGGTCGACGACGGCCAGCATGGCCGCCATCATGCATTCCGTCGCGCCGCAGGCGACGACAACCTGCCGGTCGGGGTCGACCTCCAGGCCATACACCTGGCGGTAACGGTCGGCGATGGCCTGTCGCAGGCGGGGAGACCCCCACGTGACGGAGTACTGATTGTAGCCGTCCCGAATGGCCCGGCAGGCGGCCTCCTTGATGGATTCGGGCGGTTCAAAGTCGGGAAACCCCTGGGCCAGGTTGATGGCATCGTACTGCTGGGCCAGGCGGGTCATTTCCCGGATGACCGACTCGGTGAACTGCTGGACCTTACGGGAGACCCGGGGCTTCCGGACCATCGGCCACACCTCCACGCCGCATCAGGGGGGAGCCGAGGCGTTCCGTCTCTCCTTTTCATTGTAACCCTGTTCGAGACCGACGGGTAAGGGGACCCCGACCGGGCATGGACGGGCAGGGCGGAGAGGCGGACCCCCATCTTGCATACCCCGTGGGCGCGTTTTTCAGTGGCCGGGCTCGGTCTTCGGTGCTCGGTATCCGGCCCTCGGCGTTAATCTGGTGCCGGGTACCAGGTCCCAGGTGCCAGATAGCCGGTCCCCCGGCTCGGTCCTCGGTATCCGGCCCTCGGCCATGGAGGGATGAGGGGCGAGGGAGGTACGACCTTCCCTCCCCCTTTGTCCAGGCCGAGGGCCGAAGGCCGGCCACCGAATCCGGTACCCGGTAGCTGGCACCTGTCTTCGAAAACCCGCACACCGGGTCTGCATCTTGCATCCTGCATCCTGCATCTTGCATCTTGCATCCTGCATCCTGCATCTTGTATCTCGCATCCTGGATTCCCATCATCGCGATGGCCTGGAAGCTGTCTACGCCGTTGCGGGAGATTCCCTGGATCCCGGCCCATTACGCAGAAGACCTCCACGCCGCGGGGATTGAGACCGTCGAGGACCTCCTGTACTACCTGCCGATCCGCTATGAGGACTGGCGGGAACCCCGTCCCATCGGGCGGCTCGTGTTCGGCCGGGAGGCCCTCGTCCGGGGCATCGTGACCCAGGTCGAACGGAAGGTCACGCCCCGCCAGCGGATGAAGCTCCTGCGGGCCTACCTCCAGGACAGCACGGGTCAGATGGTCCTTGTCTTCTTCAACCAGCCGTATATGGCCAAGCGCTTGACACCCGGCCAGGAGGTCTTCGCCTATGGGGAGGTCGGCCGGGACCGGGACTACTGGATGTTCCCCTGCATGCAAAACCCCCAGGTCTTCCTCCCGGAAGAGGTCCAGAAGCGGGACCTGCCGGGTCGGTACGTCCCGATCTACCGCAAGGTCGGGCGGCTGACGACTCGTCGTCTGGAGACGCTGATCCAACGCCTGTGGACCGAAGTCCGGAGCGGCCTCGACGACCCCCTGCCCCAAAGCATTCGCCAGAAGTACCGCTTCCCCGACCGGGCAACGGCCCTGGCCCACGCCCACCGGCCTCCGTCGGACCTCCCGATCGAGACCCTCCAGACCCACCAGGACCCCGCCTTCCAGCGGCTCGTCTACGAGGACCTCTTTCTCCTCCAGTTGGGTCTGGCCTTCCGTAGGGTCTTACTCTACGAACAGCCCGTCGGAATCGCCTTTCGGGTCACGCCTGACATCGAGGCCGACATCCAGCGGCTCCTCCCCTTCGAGCTGACGGCGGCCCAGAAGCGGGTCTTACAGGAAATCCTGGCCGACATGCAGAAGCCCCAGCCCCTCCACCGCCTCCTCCAAGGGGACGTCGGAAGCGGCAAGACGATCATCGCCGCCGCCTGCATGCTCGTAGCGGCTCGGAACGGCTACCAGGCGTGCCTGATGGCCCCGACGGAGATCCTGGCCGAACAGCACTTTTACAACCTGAAGCGGTGGTTCCGACCCCTGAACATTCCCGTCGCCTTGCTCATCGGAGGGCTTCGGAAGCGGGAGCGGGAGGAAGTCCTCCGCTGGATCGCCGAGGGCCACGCCCCCATCGTCGTCGGGACGCATGCCCTCTTCCAGGAGGACGTTCGGTACGCCCGCCTGGGGTTCGTCGTCATCGACGAACAACACCGCTTCGGCGTCCGCCATCGGGCCCGCATCCGGGCCAAGGGCCAGCGACCGGATACCCTCGTCATGACGGCGACGCCCATCCCGCGGTCGCTGGCCCTGACGCTGTACGGCGACCTGGACGTCTCCGTCCTGGACGAGCTCCCGCCGGGCCGCCAGCCCGTCGAGACCCGCCACGTGACGACCCGCCACCGGGAAGACGTCTACCGATGGGTCGCCCGTCAACTGGACGAGGGCCACCAGGCGTATATCGTTTGCCCGCTCATCGAGGAGTCCGAGAAACTCCAGGTCCAAGCGGCCACGCGGCTCTATGAGGAACTCTCCCAAGGATGGCTCCGGGGCTACCGCCTCGGCCTCGTCCACGGCCAACTCAAACGGGAGGACCGGGAGGCCGTCATGGACGCCTTCGTCCAGGGCGACCTCCAGGCCCTCGTCGCCACGACGGTCATCGAGGTCGGCGTCGACAATCCCCATGCGACCGTCATGGTCATCGAACACGCCGAGCGATTCGGCCTGGCCCAACTCCACCAGCTCCGGGGACGGGTCGGCCGGGGCCCGGCTCGGTCCTACTGCATTCTCATCACACCGCCTCAGATCGGGGCCGACGCCAAGGTCCGGATTCAGGCCCTTCTGGAATACCGGAGTGGGTTCGACATCGCCGAGATCGACCTCCGTCTGCGGGGGCCTGGGGAGCTGGCCGGTGTCCGCCAGGCCGGTCTGGCGCGCCTGCGGGTCGCCGACCTCGTGCGGGACCATGCCTGGATTCCGAAGATTCGGCAGGACGTGGAGGAATACGCCCGGCGCTTTCTGGCGCTTTCCGGCGAGGCCGGTCGTCAGCAGGCCGTCCGGTTTCTCCGTCAGTGGGCCCGCCACTACGGCCTCGTCCAGGTCGGGTAGGGAAAGCTTTATTGAGCTTCGTGTTGTCCAAGTGCGTAGGGACCTGCTCGAAGAGGTCGGGCAGTATGGGACAGGCCATTCATAGAAGGGACGAAGTGACGGAGTGACGAAGTAACGGAGTGATGGAGTAAGGAGAGGTGTCCGTGCCGAGGGCCGAGAACCGAGCCTCGTCACCCGTTACCCGTCACCCGTCACTCGTTACTCGTCACTCCATCACTTCGTCACTCCGTCACTTTAATTATGGGTGGCTCGGAGTCGATTCCCTTTCAACTGCTACGTAACCCCTAAAGTTATTACCCATTACCCGTCACCCGTTACTCGTCACTCCATCACTTCGTCACTCCACCACTTTAATTGGGGAGATACCGCTCGACAGCTTAGAGCAGACCCCTCCACCCTTGGACGGCGCGAAGGTCCATATAACTCCATCCCTCTTTAACCGAACCGGCCCGTGATATAGTCCTCCGTCTGACGGACGCGGGGGTGGGTGAAGAGGTCCGTCGTCCGCTGGTACTCGATGAGATGACCCATATAGAAGAAGGCCGTGTAGTCCGACACCCGGGCGGCCTGTTGCATGTTGTGGGTCACGAGGACGATCGTATAGTTTTCTTTTAAACTTACCATTAAGTCTTCGATTTTGCCCGTGGCAATGGGGTCCAGCGCCGAACAGGGCTCGTCCATCAGGAGGACCTCCGGTTCGACGGCCAGGGCCCGGGCGATGCAGAGCCGCTGTTGCTGACCCCCCGAGAGGGTCAGGGCCGAGGCGTGGAGTCGGTCCTTGACCTCCTCCCACAGGGCCGCCTGCCGGAGACTCCGCTCGACGATCTCGTCCAGGACGGACCGCTTCCGGATGCCCATCATGCGGGGACCGAAGGCGACGTTGTCGTAGATCGATTTCGGGAAGGGGTTCGGCTTCTGAAAGACCAGGGTCACCCGCCGCCGGAGTTCGTTGACGTCCGTCGTCGGCGCGTAGATGTCCTGGCCGTCCAGCAGGATCCGACCCTCAATGCGGGTCCCGTCGATGAGGTCGTTGAGGCGGTTTAGGCAACGCAGAAAGCTGGATTTGCCGCAACCGGAGGGCCCGATGATGGCCGTGATCTGACGCCGGGGGATCTGGAAGGAGATGTCGACCAGGGCCAGTTTGCCGGCGTAAGAGAGGGACAGGTGCTGGATGTCAAACACGGGGTCCGGGATAGACGTCAGGACATACCGCTCCTCGGAGACCCCCACCAAGACCGGCTCGACGGTCGGCGGGGCGACCTCACCCAGGGGTACGGCGACGGACGGACGATCCGAACTGTTGGTCATGGCTCCTATCCTCCCATTCAGGTTCGGCGGTCATCCAAGCCGCTCACACCGGGAGTCACGAAGGGACGGAAACCCTGCCGTGCGAGCAGGGTATCCGCTCCATTCCGCGCTCCGAGGACCCACCGCCCATGCTCCGCCATGCTCATAAAGAACTCCCATGATAGAGACGGCGGATGCGGTTGCGCAAGTAAATGGCCGTCAGGTTGAGGGCGACGACGAGGACGAGCAGGAGCAGGGTCGTGTTGTAGACCATCGGTTGGGCGGCGTCCACGTTTGGCGACTGGAAGCCCACGTCGTAGATGTGAAATCCCAGGTGCATGAACTTCCGCTCCAGATGGATGAAGGGAAAGCGGTCGTCGATAGGTAGGTCTGGGGCCAGCTTGACGACACCCGTCAGCATCAGGGGCGCGACCTCGCCAGTTGCCCGAGCGATGGCCAAGATCAAGCCCGTCAGAATACCCGGGGTAGCCGCCGGTAAGATGACGTGCCGGACCGTCTGCCACTGAGTTGCCCCGAGCGCCCGGGCGCCCTGCCGGATCTCGGGCTGGATGGCCAGGAGGGCTTCTTCGGTCGCTACGATGACGACGGGGACCGTCAGGAGGGCCAGGGTCAGGCTGGCCCATAAGAGGCCGCCGGTTCCGAAGACGGGGGTCGGGGCCATCCAGGGATAGAAGGTCCGGTCGATGGCGGCTCCGACGGTGTAGATGAAAAAGCCCAGGCCGAAGACGCCGTACACGATAGACGGCACGGCGGCCAGGTTGTTGACGGCGATGCGGACGATCCGGGTCCGCCAGTCCTGACGGGCGTACTCCCGCAGGTACAGGGCCGTTATCACGCCGACGGGCACGACGAAGACGGTCATGACGAGGACCATGCTGACAGTCCCGAAGATGGCCGGGAAGACGCCGCCCTCGGTGTTGGCCTCCCGGGGATCTTCGGTGATGAGCTCCCAGTACCGTTGAGCGTACAGGCGGACCCGCTCTCCGAGGGTCATCCGATTGGCCGGGATGACTCGGACGATTTGGGCGAGGGGAATGCGGAGGGCCGTCCCGTCGGCGGCCGTCACCTCCAGGACGTATGCCTGAAGCCGCTCCATCAGGGTCGTCCGCCGGAGGACGAGGACTCCGTAAACCCGCTCCCAGCGGGCTCTCTCGGCTTGCAAGGCCGCCAGGACCGACGGGTCCGACGCTTCGTAGCGGTGGCGGAGCTCCCGACGCCGGAGTCGCTCGAGGCGGTCGTTCACTGCGTCGATCTGGTCCTCCACGTCCCGAAGGGCCTGGCGGTCCCGGAGGACGACGGCAAAGAGTTCTTGCCAGACGGGGTCCCGAACGTCGACGGGGTCGATCAGGGGTTTTTCGCCGAACCATACCCGCCGGGGCCGGCCGAAGGCGGGGCCCCAGGCGAGACGCTCGATGCGGACGGCGTCGGGGGGATACTCCCAACGTACGATGTCGGCCTCGTCGATCCACCGGAAGGCTGTGCCCCAGAGGTCGCGGTTGCCGTGATGGAGGGAAATCCGGCGGATCGGTCGACCGGTCGCCGGGTCCGAGACGGTCTCCTGGGCCCACACCTCGCCGAGCCAACGGGACCCGTCCCGGAGGTGGAGGAGGGCGAGGCGCTTCTGCCAGAAGAGGCCCAAGCCCTGGGAGGCGATCAGCACCAGCATGGCGACGGTCATCAGGAGGGTCAGCACCAGGCCGGCCCCGCAGAGGCCCAGGAGGGGCGTGGCCTCAGCCCGCCAGCGGGGGATCATGCGCCTTCGCATCGTCGGTCCTCACACGCCGAAGGTATCCCGGATCCGGGCCCGGATGAGGTCCCGGGCATGCCGAAAGGCCCTCAACCGCTCCTCCTCCGGCCCCTCGACGGCCCGGGGGTCCGGGATGTCCCAGTGGAGCCGGAGTCGGGCCCGATGGAATACGGGACAGGCTTCCCGGGCCGAGTCGCAGAGGGTCACGACGACGTCAAAGGCCATATCCTGAAATGCCTCGACGGACTTGGCCTGCTGGCCCGTGATGTCGATGCCGACCTCGCCCATGACTCGAACCGTCAGGGGATCCACAGCCGAGGGCCGAGTGCCGGCGCTGAAGACCTCAAAGGCCGACCCACCCAGGGCTCGGAGGAGCCCCTCGGCCATCTGGGACCGGGCCGCGTTTTCCGTACACAGGAAGAGGACCCGTCGGACCATCGCCGTTCCTCAGTACGGCAATAGGGCAGTAAAATGGATGCAGGATGCAGGATACAGGATGCAGACCCGGTGTGTGCATTTTCGGTCCTCGGTGCTCGGTATCCGGCCTTCGGCGCTAATCCGGTACCGGGTATCCGGTACCAGGTGCCAGGTAGCTGGTGCCTGGTACCTGGCACCGGATACCTGGATGAAAGGCCAGGACCTCGACAGGATTCCCGGTTTATGTTCCGAAAAACGCGCACACGGGGTATGCATCCCGCATTCTGCATTCTGCATCCTGCATCTTGCATCTTGCATCCTGTATCCTGCATCTTGCATCCCGCATCCTGCACCCCTTCTTACCGGTAGTACTGCCGCCGGACGCGCTCCCGCAAGAGTTCGGCGACCGTGTTCACGGCGATCGTGAACCCAAACAGGAGCAGGGCCGCCAGGAATAGGACTCGGTAGTGCGTGTCGCCGACGGCCGCTTCCGGGAGCTCGACGGCCAGGTTGGCCGAGACGGTCCGGAATCCCGTGAAGGGCGAGGGATCCAGCACCGGCGTATTGCCCGTCGCCATCAGGACGATCATCGTCTCCCCGACGGCCCGACCGAAGCCGACCATGACGGCCGACACGATACCCGAGAGGGACGCCGGAATCACGATGGACCGAAGCGTCTGCCACGGGGTTGCCCCCAGGGCCAGGGCCCCGGCGATCCAGTCTCGGGGGACGGCGGCGATCGCCTCTTCGGCGATGGAGAAGATGATCGGCACGACCGCATATCCCATGGCAAAGCCGACGACGAGGGCGTTCCGCTGTTCGTAAGTCCATCCGAAACGCTGTTGAAACCACTGATGGTAGTTGCCCCCAAAGAGGACCTGCTCAAAGGCGCGATTTCCCGCCAGGCAGATCCAAAAGAGGGCGACGAGCCAGAGGGCGACGAGGACCAGCTGGAGCCAATCCCGCTGAATTCGCTCCTGGGGCTTCCAGGGCCACAGCCGCCACACCAGGGGGCTCGTCAGGCCGCCGACGAGGAAGGCCCCGGACCAGACGAGGAGGGCCGGGAACCAGGTCTCCGCCCGGGGCGCCAACCACAGGCCGGCCACAAAGCCGAGGACGATGCTGGGCAGACCGGCCATCAACTCGACCAGGGGTTTCAACTGAGCCCGGACCGTCGGGTGCATGAATTGGCCTATATACAAGGCCCCCAAGAGAGCCAGGGGGACGGCAAAGACCAGGGCGTAGAAGGTCCCCTTCAGCGTCCCGAAGATCAGGGGCACGAGCGAGTATTTGGGCTCAAAGGTCTGGGTCCCGCTACTGGATTGCCAGATAAACTGGGGACGGTCGTAGCCCTCGTACCAAACCCTCCCAAAGAGGGCCCGCAGGCTGACCTCCGGATGGGGGTCTCGCAAGTCGTAAGCGTGGCCCCGACCGACCGCGTCGACCAAGAGGACGCTCCCCAGGTCCCGGGCGACGACGCCATACGACCATGCCGTACCTGGCCTACGCACCTCCAGCCGGGTCGTCCCGGCCGTACTGTGGTGCCAGGCGATGGCGCCCCGGTCCGTCAGAGTCAGGAACGCCCGCGTCAGTTGGGCCGGGACGACCGCCCGGACGGCTCCGTCCTGGGGTCGAAAGTCCCGGACCCGGACAAAGCGCCATCCGTCGGGACGGGGGACGGGGAAAGCCACGCAGACCCGTCCTCGGGCATCCCCGATGGCCAGGGCAAAGCGGCCCAGGAGGGGTGTCATCGCCGTGACGGGGGCCGGGTCGGGATATAATCGGACGGTCTCCTGCAGGACAGGCGGAGCCTCTTCCGAAAGTTTATAGACCCAGACTTCGCCCGCCGACGTGCCCACGTAGAGATATTCCTGCGTGAGGGCCAGGGACGTCGCCTGCGGCGGATAGGGCCGGACTTCCCAAAGCGTCGGAACCCACTTTTCTTCCAGGAAGCCGCCCGCTCGTCGGCTGAGGACAAGCCACAAGCGATGCCGGTCCGTCAGGACGACGACGCGGGTCTGTTCCAGACGCTCCCCGCCCTGGACCGTCAAGCGGGTCACGACTTCACCGGGGTTCAGGGGAACTTGCGTCCAGGCCAGAGTCTGCATGGAAAGACCGGCCAGGGTTCGGCGATTCCCCGCATACTGCCAGTTCCAGGTCGGCTCCCACAGCCAGAGCTGGCCGGAGACCGTAACGACAGCCCCCCGATGGACCCAGGGGTCGGCTCCGCCGGCCAGGACGGGCGGGGTCGGACCGGCGGGACCGACCTGCTCCGTCGGAGGCACGAGGACATCCGTCTGAAGACGCTTCAGGGACGGCCATGCCAGGAGATGCCATTGACCGTCCGGGGCGACCCCCACCAGGGTTTCCCCGTATTCGTCCATCAGGAGGGTCGAGGGTAAGACCGGCAGGGGCGTCGCTTCCGACGAGACCCCTACGGCCCGAAAGACCGGGGGCCGAAACAGGAGCCAGCTCTCCGCCACCAGGACAAAGGCCATGCCAAGGATCGCCACGATGACCAGCAGACCCCCCGTCCGAATCAGAACCCGGGCGGTGACGTCAGCCCACTGCCGTCGGAGCCGGTAGTCCCGCCAACGTCGTCCGATCCAGACTTCCCAGGGAACGGCCATAACTCGACCTATCGCCCGGCCTCAACCTTCGCCAGTTGTTCGACCCCGACCTTCGCCAATTCCCGGTCGGCCACCGAACGGGGGACCGGAATAAAGCCCGACTTGGCGACGGCTTCCTGGCCCTCCCGGCTCAGCGCAAACCGCAAAAACTCCCGGACGAGGGGGTCCAGGGGTTGGTTCGGAGCCTTGTTCACATAAATGTACAAGGCCCGGGCCAGGGGGAACTTGCCCGAAATGGCATTCTCGGGCGTCGCCTCGACGCAGGGCTCGCCTTCCTTAGAAGCCAGGGGAACGGCCCGCACGCCGGGCGTCCAGTACCCGATCCCGCTGTAGCCGATCCCAAAACGGTCTTTGGCGACCGACTGGACGACCGTGGCCGAGCCCGGCAGTTCCTTCACATCGTTCCGGAAGTCGCCATTACAAAGGGCATGCTCCTTGAAGTAGCCGTAAGTCCCGGAAGCGGCGTTCCGGCCGTACAACCGGATCGGCTGGGCCGCCCACGGTCCCGTCAGACCCAGGTCGCCCCACCGATCGATAGGCCGGGGATGACCACACCGGCGGGTCGACGAAAAGATGGCGTCGACCTGCGGAATCGTCAAACAGGCGATGGGATTGTCCCGATGGACATAGACGGCCAGGGCGTCCACGGCGACGATGACCGGCGTCGGCTTATACCCGAACTTCCGTTCAAATTCGGCGATCTCGGAAGCCTTCATTTCCCGGGACATCGGCCCAAGTTGAGCCGTGCCGCTGATGAGGGCCGGCGGTGCCGTCGAGCTCCCCTTACCCTCGATTTGGATGTTCACGTTGGGATAGAACTTCTTGAAGCCCTCGGCGAGCAGGGTCACCAGGTTGTTCATCGTATCGGAGCCGATGCTGTTGAGGTTCCCGGCAATCCCACTGACCGCCTGGTACTTTGGAAGTTTCGGGTCGACCAGGCTCACTTGGGCCCAAAGGAGCGTCCCGGCGGCCACCGCCGTGCAGAGGACGACTCCCATGACGATCGTCCGTGACGACATCGATGCACCTCCATCGTGCCACAAAGTTGGATAGAAGTGGGGCACCTATATAAACCCGGTGTGTACGTTTTCGGGTTAAGGTACCCCACCGAACGGCGCCGTGTCTTCTCGTCTTCAGAATCGGGCTGTCGTGTTAAGGCTGTGTTTATGGACCTTCGGGTTGGGCAAGTTCGTAGGAGTCTGCTCTACGATGTCGAGCCGTATCTCACCGGCCATACCATGTAAAGTGACGGAGTGACGAAGTGATGGAGTGACGAGTAACGGGTAACGAGTGACGGGTGATGGGTAATGGGTGACGAGGCTCGGTTCTCGGCCCTCGGCACGGACACCTCTCTTTACTCCATCACTCCGTTACTTCGTCACTCCATCACCCCTATTGCCGTACTGCCCTACTGCCGTATGGCCCCGTCTGGCCGCCGGCCGCCTTGTCAGGGCGTCCGGGTTGCCCTAATTTGTAGGACAGAATGGAAAGGGGTATCGTCTCTCCCTGTGGGCCAGCGGAGTGGATTGCCTTCGAACGATGCCAGCGTGTTACTCTATGCTAAATTTCCGATACAGGATGCACGGCTGTATGACCCTCACACTGGTTTCTTCTATCCTGCATCTTGCATCCTGTATCCTGCATCCATTGCTTAGGAGCTTCACCCCCATCGGGCGGTGGGCAGGAGTGTAGAGGCGATGGCGGCCGAGGCGAATCGGTCATGGGACGACACGCTGAACCTTCCCCGGACGGCTTTTCCGATGCGGGCTCAGCTCCGGGAACGGGAGCCCCAGATGATCGAGCGGTGGCAGAAGGCGGGCCTCTACCGTCAGGTGCGGGAAGCCCGTCGGGGCGCACCCCTCTTTGTCTTACACGACGGGCCGCCCTATGCCAACGGACCGATCCATTTGGGGACGGCCCTGAACAAGATCCTGAAGGACATCGCCGTGAAGTCCCATCTCCTACTGGGCTATGACACGCCCTTCGTGCCGGGTTGGGACTGCCACGGGCTTCCCATCGAGCTGAACGTCGAGAAGGAACTGGGCGCCCGCAAACAGACGATGGACCCCGTCACCTTTCGTCAGTACTGTCGAGCCTATGCGGAGCGCTTCATCGAAATCCAGAAGCAGGGCTTCATCCGCCTGGGCTGTCTGGGCGACTGGGAACACCCCTATAAGACGATGGACCCCAAGTATCAGGCCACGATCGTACGGGTCCTGGGTCAGTTCGTGAAGGCGGGCCTGGTCTATCGGGGTCTTCGGTCGGTCCTTTGGTGCTACACGGACCGCACGGCCCTGGCCGAGGCCGAGATCGAATACCAGGACCGCACGTCGCCCTCCATCTATGTCCGCTTCCGCATGGACCCCGCATCGGCCGACCGCGTGTTCGGTCCCCCATGGGCCGACCGACCCGTCTACGCCATCATCTGGACGACGACGCCGTGGACCCTGCCGGCCAACGTGGGCATCGCCTTCCATCCCGAATACGAGTACGGCCTCTACGAAGTCGACGGCACCTTCTGGATCGTCGCCACGGCCCTGTGGCCTGCCGTCCGGGCAGCGACCGGCGTCGAGGGCCACCTCGTCCAGACCGTTCGGGGCGCGGCCTTCGACCGGACTTCGTTTCAGCATCCCTTCCTCCCCCGGACGTCTCTCGGGATCCTGGCCGACTTTGTGACGCTCGAACAGGGCACGGGTCTCGTCCACACGGCCCCCGGCCACGGTCTCGAGGACTTCCTGGCGACCCGACCCTACGACCTGCCCGTGTTATCGCCCGTCGACGACGAGGGTCGCTTTACGGAAGAGGCGGGCGTCTTCGCCGGCCTGCATGTCTTCGAGGCCAATCCGCGGATCATCGAGCTCCTGCGGGAACGGGGTGCCCTCGTGGGGGCCGGCACCATCCAGCACAGCTATCCCCACTGCTGGCGGTGTAAGCAACCCCTGATCTTCCGGGCGACCGAACAGTGGTTCATCCGGATGGACGCCGGGGGCTTCCGAGAGCGGGCCCTGGCCGTGATCTCGACCGTCCGGTGGGTCCCCCCTTGGGGCGAGGAGCGCATCCGCCAGATGATCGCCGCCCGGCCGGACTGGTGCATCTCCCGCCAGCGCCTCTGGGGCGTCCCGATTCCCCAATTCTACTGCAAGGCCTGTGGGGCTCTCCTGCAGGACGACCGGGTCTTCGACCACGTGGCCGACATCTTCGAGCGGGAAACGGCCGACGCCTGGTACGCTCGGCCCGCCGACGAACTGGTCCCGCCCGGTGCCCGCTGTTCGGCCTGCGGAGGCACGACCTTCGAAAAGGGTATGGATATCCTGGACGTGTGGTTCGACTCGGGCACGAGCCATGAAGCCGTCCTGGGCACTTCGCCGGACCTCCCGTGGCCGGCCGACCTCTACCTGGAAGGCCACGATCAGTACCGTGGCTGGTTCAATAGCTCCCTCCTGGTCGGCGTCCTCACGCGGGGTGCCTCCCCGTATCGGACCTGTGTGACCCACGGGTTCGTCGTCGACGAGGCGGGGCAGAAGATGTCCAAGTCTCTGGGCAACGTCATCGAGCCGGAGACCATCTTCGAGTCCTTCGGGGCCGAGATCCTGCGAGCCTGGGCGGCGATGGTCGACTTTCAGGAGGACATGCGCCTTTCGGAGAACATCCTCCAGATGGTCGCCACCCAGTACCGCAAGGTCCGCAACACGATCCGTTTCATGCTGGGAAACCTGTATGACTTCGACCCAACGGTCCATGCCCAGCCCGTCGAGTCCCTGCCGGCCCTGGACCAGTACATGCTCGCCCAGCTCATGGAGCTCGAGCGCCGTGTGATCCGGGCTTACGAAGATTACCGGTACCACGTCGTCTACCACGCCCTGTACCAGTTCTGCAATCAGGACCTCAGTGCCTTCTACCTGGACGTCCTGAAAGACCGCCTCTACTGCGCCCATCCCGACGACCCCGGCCGGCGGGCCGCCCAGACCGTCCTCTTCGAGACGACCCGCTCGCTCCTCCGCCTAATGGCACCCATCTTCAGCTTCACGGCCGACGAGGCATGGGCCCATCTGCCGGCCTACCCCGGCAAGCCGGCCCACGTCTTCCTCGATACGGTGGCCCCGCCCTACCGATGGGCCCTGGACTCGGACGGCATCGAGCGCATCCGGACGTTCCGAGACGTTCGGGAGGTCGCTCTGAAGGCCCTGGAAGAAGCCCGGGCGGCCAAGCAGATCGGTAGTTCCTTAGACGCCCACGTGACCGTCCACCATCCCCCCAAGGACGCCTGGTTCCGGGATTACCTGCCCGAACTGCGAGAAGTCCTCATGGTCTCCCAAGTGACGCTGGTGACGGACCCGGACTTGCCGGCCCAGACCTACTGGGTCGAGGTCCGACGCGCCGACGGCCGTCGATGCGACCGCTGTTGGATGTACGACCCCGCCGTCGGCGACCACCCACGATGGCCGACGCTTTGCCCACGTTGCATTCGGGTCGTCGAACGATTAAACTTGTAACGGGAATGCCGGCGGGGTCGGATCCACGATGCGCCTGCGGGATCGGATCTGGTTCGTCCTGGTGTGCGCTGTGATCTTCGCCGTAGATCAGCTCAGCAAGCGGCTGGTCACGACGCACATGACCCTCTATCAGTCGATCCCCGTCGTGCCCGGCTTTCTGAATATCACTTACATCCACAACCGGGGCGTCGTCTTCGGCCTCTTTGCCGATGCCTCCCACCCCCTGGCCCAGAACGCCATCCTCCTGTTGTCCCTCCTGTCGTTCGGCGTCATCGTAGTATACTTTTTCTTTTTGCGTCATGAAAACCATTGGGTCACCCTGGGCTTCTCCTTCGTCCTGGGCGGCGCCCTGGGCAATACCTGGGACCGCCTGACCCAGGGGTACGTCGTGGACTTCCTGGACTTCTATTACGGGGAGTACCACTGGCCCACGTTTAACTTCGCCGATGCATTCATCACGTTGGGGATCGGCGTCCTGCTGTTGAGCATGCTCCAGCTATCCCGGTGGCAACGGGGCGATGCCCCCTCCTGACGGCACCCCGGCCGGGTTTTCGCCTCGTCTCTTCCCTGGAGGCGAAAAGGAATCGGGAAAGCCGGATAGGACGCCGATTCCGACGGCCGCCCCTGGGCGGCCTTGCCGAGTCGGGTGACCGCGATGGTATTACGTGCTGTCCATGGCCGACCGGACATCCTGTGGATTGCCGCATACGACGATGCGACGTATCATGCCCAAAGCTATCTGGTCCTCCATCCCCGGGGCAACATCCTCGTCGACGTACCGGCTTATCAACTGGACGTGATCCGGGCCCTCCAACGGCGGGGCGGTGTCCGATACATCTTCATCACTCACAAGGACGACATCGGGGCGGTCGCCTCCTTCCAAGAGTTCTTCCAGGCACGGGTCATCATTCACAAGAGCGAGGCCCGGTACGTCCAGGGGGTCGAGGTCGAGGTCCCCTTCGAGGGCGATTTCATGTTGAACCCGGACATTGCCGTCGTCCATCTGCCGGGTCATACGCCGGGAAGCTCGGCCCTCCTGGACCTGCGCCCGCCCGGCGTCTTGTTCGTCGGCGATGCCCTCAACATCAACCCTCAGGGTCAGCTCTTTGTGCCGCCCCATCCGTGGGACTTTGACCCCGTTCTGAAGCGGGTCGTTCTGCGGAAGTTACTCCTGTATGACTTTGAGTTGATCCTCCCGGCCCATCCGCCCGAGCCGGGCCGTTACGTCTCCGAGCGAGGCCGAGAGCTGTTGGAACAGCTCCTCCGCCGGATTTTATAGGCGGGATGGTCCTATGGCGACTCGAGCCATTCGGCCGAAGGACGTCCGCAAGTCCCGTGTCCGACCGGTCCCCTCACCCCGAGTCCGGAAGCGGCCCCGGGTGAGCCCATCGCCGAAGACCCGTCCGGGCCCCCCGGTCCAACCGAAGGCGGCCTGCCTGACCCTGCCGCCGGCGACCCGGCGGTACCTCCGCGTCCGTCTGGCCCGGTTGGCCGGTCATCTGCAGACGGTCATCCGCATGATCGAGGCGGGCGCCGACTTCAAGGACGTTATGACCCAGCTGGCGGCCGTTCGGTCGGGCCTGACGGGCGTGACGGCCAAGATGGCCGAGATGTACGTGACGGCTTGGTTTGACACCGGAGCGCCTCGGTCGGGCGACCGGCGGTCTCTGGAAGCCCTCCTGAATGTCCTCAAATTCCTGGCCCGGGCCTATTGATGGATAAGGGATGCAGGATCCAGGATGCATACCCCGTGGGCGCGTTTTTCGAAGCATGAGCCAGGCATTCCGCCTTATTGCCCGATTGCCCTACTGCGTCCCGGGTACCTGGCACCTGGGACCCGGTACCCGGATCGACACCGAGGGCCGGATACCGAGCACCGAGGACCGAGCCCGGGTACCCGGAAAACGCGTACATCAGGCTTGCCCTACTGCCGTATCGCCGAGTCTCCTCAGCCCCCACAAGATTTCACGACGACCTGGCCCTTCATGCCCCTGTGACCCTTCCCGCAGTAGAAAGCGCACCGGAACTCATACGTCCCCGGTGCCGGGGCCGTAAACTCGACAGGGGTCACCTGCCCCTTCGGGAGCTTGACCTTCACGCCGGCCGCCTTGAACTCAAAGCCGTGGTCCCGGTCTTGAGTCTCGATGAGGAGGCGAACCCGCTCGCCGCTACAGAGTTCGATCACATTCGGCTGGTATTCCCAGTTCTTGGCCACGACGGGAATCTCCCGGGGTGCATCCGCCGCACCTATCAGAAGGGGCCATCCCAGGAGCCCGATCAGGAGGTACCGCCTGTACATCGCTCAACCTCCTCCAATAGAAGTGATGGGGTGACGGAGTGACGAAGGGACGGGGTGATGAGTTATCCATCGTTACCCACACTGCCATATTGCCCCGTTGGGTACCCTGGGCGAGACACTACCCGCTCCCCATGGAGAACCCCAGAACTTTTTCAAAGCGAAGGTCGATGCTATCCAATGGGAATCCGGATCTGCAAGCGAGCCCTCCATCCGGGTGGTCCTCTACGACCTGCATACGGCCCGCCTATCCGGCCGCCCGGCGCCGACCGGCGGGCGGTGCCAACAATGGGACCTCGACGGAATAGACGTAGGGTGCCCGATACACCTGGACGGCCGCTCGGACGACTTGAAAGAGGCTGATGGCGCTCCGCACGAGGGCTTCCTCGCTATTCAGGACCTGGTCGTTGATCTGGACGACGACGTCGCCGGCTCGGAATCCGATAGCCGCCGCCGGGCTTTCGGGGCGCACTTCCGTCAAGAGCCATCCATACTCCAGGGGGACCCGGTATCGCCGTCGGACCTGGGAGTCGATCAGGACGCCGCGCAGACCCATCAGGCGATCGATGATATCGACGGCCTGGGAGGCCGTCAGCGTTCGAAGACGGACCCGGAGGGTCTGAGTCTGCGTCCCCCGGAGGACCTCGACCGTCACGTCTCGATCCGGCGGCAGGCTTTCCCATATCCGGTAGAAATCCTCCAGCGTCTCAGTCGGCTGGCCCTCAACCCGCACGATGACGTCCTGCAGACGGATTCCCGCCGCTTCCGCCGGACCGCCCGGGTATAGGTACGTGACCACCAGGCCCCGGGGTCGCAGGTTCTCCTCCAGTCGGAAGCCCCACCAGGTCTGGCGAATGCGACCGAAGGCCACCAGGTCCCGGACGACCCGCATGACGAGGTCGATGGGGATGGCGAACCCGATGCCCTGCGCGTCGGCCCGGATGGCCGTGTTGACGCCGATGACCTTTCCGTAGATGTTCAGGAGCGGCCCCCCGCTGTTGCCCGGATTGATGGGGGCGTCTGTCTGGATGAAGTCATTGTAGACGCGTTCGGGCGTCCGGACGGAACGATGGAGGGCACTGATCACGCCGGTCGTGACCGTGTGGGAAAGGCCGAAGGGGTTTCCGATGGCGATCACGGGCTCCCCGACCATGAGGTCGGCCGAAGTCCCGATGTCGGCTACGGGCAACGTCTGGGGCGTCTCCACGCGCAGGACGGCGATGTCATGCTCGGCGTCCGTTCCGACGACCCGAGCCCGGAACTCCCGTCGGTCGACCAACCGGACGATGATCGTCGTCCCCCGCTCGATGACGTGATAGTTCGTCACGATGAATCCCTGCGGGTGAATGATGAATCCGGAACCCAAGCTCTGCGTGCGGTACTCCCGGTAGTAGGGTTCAAAGAAATCCTGGAAGAATCGTTCAAAGAAGGGGTCCTCCAGGAAGGACCCGAAGGGATGGACCCGGGCCCGGAGGACCTGTTCCGTGCTGATGTTCACCACGGACGGGGACGCCTTCCGGACAGCCATCACGACGGGCGTCATCCGCAGGTCCCCGGAGGCCGACGGGGAAGGCGCCGGGGGCGCCGCCTCCGGCGCGGGGCGCTGGGGCGACCCCAGCGCGACCTGCGGCTCGGGGATCGGGCGACTCGGAGCCACCGGAGCGGACGGCGTCGAGTCGGGATAGGTCTGCCAGTGCCGACTCCCGACCCAAGCCGTCAGGGCGGCCCCCAGGATGATTCCGATGAGGAGGCTGGTCATCCAGCGCTTCATGGCGGCACCTCAGGAAAGGTTGAGGATACTTGTTTAGCGTCTCCAATGGCCCAAGACAATGGCCGGACCCCGGCGTAGCGTCCAGCGCTTCTCCCTCCTAGAGAGTCCTCCCCCCTTCGCACGCGGGCCCTCCCCCGCCGCCACCGCCGCAAAACCCATGCCACCACCGGCAGATACACGCCTCCCGCCC
>Ga0079997_118293_pt1 | contig 45023 bp, 35 predicted proteins | sample PerSpoCPS_CMetaG_FD_69200 | JGI IMG/M metagenome (GOLD analysis project Ga0079997, IMG submission 69200) | Archaeal communities from Yellowstone National Park, Wyoming, USA - Perpetual Spouter C (PS_C) MetaG (SPADES assembly) (version 2) | ecosystem: Environmental > Aquatic > Thermal springs >... | reverse complement strand
GTCGCCCATCAAACTGTCAACCGCTTCATCCTTTGCTGGATTCTCCAATCCCCGCACCCCGCACATCGCATTCCGAGCCCGATAGATTTTCGCTTTTGGCGACAATTGCGCCAAGACCCAGCCTGCGTCAATCTTTTGCAAGTGAGGGAAGACGGGCTGTGGCGTGTTTGTCTTGTAAACGACACTTGCCATTTGGTGGGTTGAGAGTTGGGCGTTGCGCGTTCAAAAGGGCTTACGAGCGCCTTCAACTCTCAACGCACAACTCAAAAATTGAGCCGAGGTGAAAGTCATGCCGTCGCTGCGGCGAACTCGCAAGAAATTGCAAAAGCAGGTCATCCGCTGGACAATTTGGTTGGGCATCACGCTTATCTTCGTCCTCGGCATGTTCAGCGGTTTCAGTTGGGTTGAAAGGCAGGTTAGAGGTCTGAACCTGCCGAGAACTATCGCTCGGGTCAATGGAGAGGAAATTCCGCGCCAGCAGTATGAGCAAGCATTGATTCGCCTCACACAGTTCGGTTCTCACCGATTGAGCCCACAGGATTGGGCGTTCTTTAAGGAGCAAATCTTCCGCGAACTTGTGGACAATGAGTTGCTCAGACAAGAAGCCTACAGGCGCGGGTTGAGGGTAACCAGAGCCGACATCAACAAGCGCATTGACGAACTTGTGCAACTTCAATTGGTCAGCGCCAAACAGCAATACGAGCGAGACAAAGATTTCCGTGATTTCGTCAGGCGCCAATATGGCTCTTTCGATGCGTTGGCGAGCGATTTGCGCCGACAACTTGGACGGCAAAGAAGTGCGTTTGAGCAGGATTTGCTGATGGAGAAGTTGCAACGGTCAATTGAGCAGGAAGTCAAGGTCACGGAAAAAGACCTGCTGGACACCTATACCAAGTTTCGGCTAAGGCACATCTTCGTCAGCACCGACCGCTTCTTGCCCAAAGGCAAGCAACCAACTGACCAAGAGAGGGTTGAAGCCAAAAGGAAGGCGTTGGAACGAGCGAAAGAACTGAGGGAACAGGTCATCAAGGGCGAAGATTTCACGAAACTCGCTGAGAGGGAATCCGATGACCCTGTGACCAAACGCAAAGGTGGCGATTTGGGAGAGTTGAGTTTGGACGCGGCGCGGTGGCGGATCGGCGAAGACGCTATGTCAATCTTACCCAAGTTGAAGGTCGGCGATGTGTCGGAACCCATTGAGGGCTTCAACGGCTACCACATTGTCAAGTTGGAAGGGAAACGGGTTGAACCGCCTGAAGACTACAACAAAGTCCGATATCGGTGCGAGGAGAAGAAGTGCGGTAATATCTGGCTGGGCGAAAGAGGCGAGAAGAAGTGCCCAAAGTGCGGGAGCACCAAAATCAAGCAAATCGGTGAGCGGAAAAAGGAACTTTTGGATGAACTGAAGCAGCAAAGAGTGCAGGAGAGGCGGATGAGGTTGCTTCAAGAGTTGCGGGAGAGGGCGCGAATTGAAATCTACGACCCTGAACTCAAAGCCATCGCTGCATCGCGGGAAGGCAACACTGAAGAGGCTATACGCTACTACCGGGAAGCGTTGAAAATCGCTTTGGAAAACCCGGAAGCCCGCCGGCACTTCCTGTTCCCCGACCTGATTCACTACCAACTGTCAAGGCTATACATGGGGCAGGGAAAGTTGAAGGAGGCGGAGCGGGAAATCCGAAAGGCTTTGGACTACTCCGACGACAACGAACTCCACATCCAACTGGGCAGCATCTTGTTGTTGCAAGGCAAGAAGGATGCCGCACTCAAGGAGTTCATGAAGGTTGCTGAGTCAAGTCCAACTCCGAGCCAGAGGCTTGTCCTCGCCAATTACTTTGAGCAACTGGGACGCAAAGACTTGGCAGAAAAGCAGCGAAAGTTAGCAGAGAAGGAAGGCGGTTCCGGTGGTCTCTCCATTCCCCTGACCGTCCGTTAAGAAAAATTCGCCGACTAAAGTCGACGAAATTTCGGACACAAAAAGTTGTGAGTTGCGGGTTGTGCGCTCTAAGAGGAAAACCCGACTTGCAACGCTCAACTCTCAACCCTCAACGCGCAACCCAAATAGCGGTTTTTGAAGGCGAACCCTAAATCAGTGCAGAAGTGCTGAGTGCGAAGTGCAGTTGCTAAACACGGGAATTTTCGGCAGTGCGGGAGCACTGCCCTCCAGAAAAGTCATTCACCAGCGGTAATACCGTTCGTTTGAGCAATGCTGTTCATTTAGGCATCGTTGGCTGTTGTGATTGTGGAGTAGAAGGCTTGCCAGTTTCAGGAACGGTGAGTTTGCCAGGACCGTGTGGGTTCATTTGGATGTTTGCAGGGCGCCCACCTGAACGACCGAGTAACAAGTAGACACCAACAACAATCAATAAGACGACGACAATTACACCGATAGCAAGTGGCATTGGAACTTCCCGCCGCATGAAAGCACACCTCCTTGAGGTTTGGAGAGGGCAGGCACATCCTACCTGCCCTCCCCCTCATCCTCATGATGCTCTCACTGCTGCAAGCGGAAGCGATGTAGTTGGTCTAAGCCCGCCAATTCTATTCCGCGTGCCCATATCTGAGTGTGCTGTATAAATTTCGTGTGTCCATCAACGAAGGAAAGGATAGAGCCCAAATGGTGGCGGGTGTTCTTTTCCACGCGGCGCATTGCTCCCGTCTCAGGCAGGAGCCAAGGGGCGTCACAAGCCGCTGCACAGACATTAGCCCAAATGATCCGAGGGACGATCCAAATGGGATCCCACCATTGACCGAAGACAACTTGTTCTGGGACGGCATCTTTGTGAGCAGAATCAGAGAACAAGAGGACATTAGCAGGTCGCTGGATTTTGGCAATGTTTCCGGCATTAGCAGCATGAGCAGCAATGAGTTGGTTGTAGCCGTAACTGAGGGGAATGTCTCGGAACATGGGATGCCAAGGCCAGCACCAGCAGTTCAAAAGTTGTCCTCCAGCAGCGGCAGCAAAGGACTGCTTGCAGGAAGGGTTCCCAAACCAAGTGCCTGTAGGGGTGCAGGTGGAGCCGCTGGGGTCAGAGAAGATTTGGACATTGCGCATGTAAGGTTGGAGACGATGCATCCAGCGTTGGAAAGGGTCGCACGCTTCGGTCTGACCCGGTCCAAGTCGGAAGACATCTCCACCAGCATACACGACCTCTTTGCAGCCTGTAAACCCGCCCCACATCTCAAAGGGGGTAACCCGTTCGTCATAATCGTTAGTGTATTGCGCCATCGCCATGCTGATATTGCGCTGGTTGCTCATGCATTGGGCTTGTCGTGCTTTCTCGCGGGCTTGGCTGAACACGGGGAACAGAATTGCTGCCAGGATCGCAATTATCGCGATCACCACCAGCAATTCAATGAGGGTAAAGCCTACACGATGAGGCAACGCAGGTGAAACTCCACGAACGAAGGTTGACCGTCGCCCACCTTCTCTTCGGTCGTGCTGACATTGCATCCATCGCCGCATCATTTTGACCCCCTCCTTTTTGCCCTCAGATGAGGGCTGTTTGTTTTTGGCGCTTTCATTTTAGCGCACTTTTTTTTTTTGGCGTCAATACCACCAAACCCCACCAAAAGAACAGATTTTGTGGGCAATTTTTCAATTTTTGGTTGATGGCGGAATTTTTGAACGCCGAATTCATTCGGTGGTTGTGAAGGCGAACCCTAAATCAGTGCGGGAGTGCTGAGTGCGAAGTGCAGTTGCTAAACACGGGAATTTTCGGCAGTGCAGAAACACTGCCCTCCAGAAAAGTTATTCACCAGTCGCTAATCGCCAGTTGCTATTTGCCGTTCACTATTCGCTATTCGCCATTCGCTACTCGCTGTCGTTTTGGCTCAGCAGGAGCCTTGCCCTCCCAATTCATTCCGCCCCTCGTCCCACGCCCCGTTTTTAAGTCGGTGGCTACGAAAACGAAGCCTGCTAAAGCAGGCTGAAAAACTGGAGGGCGCATCTCATGATGCGCCGAAATTTTCGGCAGTGCAGGAGCACTGCCCTTCAGAAAACTCGTCTTTGTCCACCGACTGAGGTCGGTGTCTATAAAACAAAGCCTGCTAAAGCAGGCTAACGAAGTTGCAAGTTGTGGGTTGCGCGTTCAGAGAAAAAACCTAACCCGCAACTTTCACCCCTCAACGCGCAACCCAAATAGTAGCCACCTACCTTGGGTGGGTGGTCAAAACTTTCATTCGCTACTCGCCACTCGCTACTCGCTGATTCAAACGACCGCAAAATCGGGTTCCTCGCCCCTCAAAACTTTCAAGACCTGTTCAACCACAACTAAAGCCATGCGGTTGAGGGTTTCGGGAGTGTGGGAGGCGACATGGGGCGTGCCGATGAAATTTGGATGCCTAAAAATCGGGTGACTTAAATCGGGCGGCTCGTTCGGGAAGACATCCAAAGCGACACCGGCGAGTTTGCCCGATTGCAGCCCCTCGTAAAGTGCGTCTAAATCGCAAACTTCCCCGCGGGAAGTGTTGATGAGGAAAGCCCCGCGCTTCATCAGTCCCACCCGATCACGATTTATCAGCCCTCTCGTTTCGTCCGTCAAAGGGACATGGAGCGATATGAAATCGCTTTGGCTCAAAAGTTCCTCCAGAACGGCGCTTTCGGCTCCGAAAGAAGCCACGACCTCAGTCGGGACGAAGGGGTCATAAACCAAGACCCTCATCTTGAAGGCTTTTGCCCTTTCCGCTACTGCTCTCCCTACATGACCGAACCCGACGATGCCGAGGGTTTTATCTTGCACTTCCGCACTTTGCTCTGTCCAACGCAAACGGTATTCGCCTTTGAGCAACGCTTCATGCCAAAACAGCAATCGTTTAGCCAAAGCCAACAAGAGTGCGAAAGTGTGTTCGGCAACCGCATCGGCATTGGCGCCGGGCGTGTAAACAACCCTAACCCCTCGCTTCCTCGCTGCATCTAAATCAACATTGTCAACCCCAACCCCGAACCGACCGATGACCTTCAGTTTCGGAGCGCGGCTCAAAATTTCGTCATCAACATAAGGCATGATAAGGCATGTTCCGCAGGATCAAACCGTTGGCTTCGCTTATGGCAAGGAGGAGTTCGTTGCGGTCAATGGGAACTCGTTTTATCATGGCTTCCTGTGAGAGTTTCTCCTCCGCAACCGATGGGAATGTGCCACAAAGGACAACAATTGGTTTCATCTCAGCACCTCCCACTGCAAAGAGGCAAGGCATGCAAATTTTGTTTTGTTCATTGTTGCCCGCGAAGCAAAACGAAGTGCAGGTCTTTGAGGGTCACGAAAAGCAGTAAAGCCACAAGGAGTGCCAGCCCGACATAGTTTGCTTTGACTTCCAAGTTGTAAATTCGGCGGCGACTGATGAACTCAATGAGCAGGAACAAAATCCGACCACCATCCAAAATTGGGAACGGGAAGAGGTTGATAAATGCGAGAGCGAAACTGATAAGGGCGAAAACCCTGATTTGCTCCATTACGCCTAACCATCGGTGCACTACAACTTCGTAAACGATGCGAATTGGTCCTGAGACTTCACGCAGCAAAATCGGTTGAGTGAAAGGCAAAGTCACTTGTTTCCACATCTCAACGAGGTTGTCCCAAGTCATAGGGAAGGCTTTTTTAAGCCTTACAATCCAAGGCATTGCGGGAATGGGTTCGGTTTTGAAAGCGACACCGATAAGCCCAAATTCCTCTTTCTCCAACCGACCGAAAACCCTTTGAAGCCACCTTTGAATCCCACGAGCGTTAGGGTGAGGCGTATGGACTATCTGGAAACCTTCCTTTCGGTTCGGCACAACAATGATGGGAAACTCATAAAAATCACGCCGAATAAGCAACCGAATGGGTTTACCGGGGTTGTTTGCGATGTAGTAGCGGAGTGTAGTGTTGAAAAAGGGCGAATAAGGAAGTTGTTGCCTCAAATATGCGAAACCCACAATTTGGTCGCCCGGTCTCAATCCAGATTTCTCCGCAGGACTTCCCTCACTCACTGCAGCAATTTCCGTTGTGGTTCGGAAACCTGCCCACCAAGCGCTGTAAATGAAAAGCAAGAGGATTGCCATTAGGATGTTCGCTATTGGACCTGCGGAGATAACTGCTATGCGGCGGAAGATGTCTTTTGTGGGGCGAGCATATGGGCTTTCCGGTTGCTTGAGCAAGTCATCCTCTATCTCCTTGATGCGAACGAAACCGCCAAAGAAAGCAAGAAGGCGAAGGTGGTAAGTAATTCCGTCCTTACTTTGCCAACCCAGAAGTTTCGGTCCAAAGCCAATGGAGAACTCTTGGACATTGAACCTAAGTTTACGAGCAACCCAAAAGTGTCCCCATTCGTGAACCAAAATCAAGATGCCTAATCCGACTAGAGCCGACAACATGAAAAGTATCTTTTCGCCAAACATGGTTAATCTCCTCCAACTGCGCTAAGGATGCTGGGTTTTTGTTTGAACGCGCAACACATGACCTACAACCTTTTAACGGAGACCCCAGAGCCACCCTGCCCCCACGACGAAGAAAGCCACCACGAGACCGACGAACCTAATCGTGTAAAATCCGACCCAAGGGACATGAAAAGGTGCGTCCTTGGGTCTTTGGTGTATCAATTCTAACACCTGCTCGCCTTTCGTTTCAGCATCCGATTTCAAAAGGGAAAGGAGGGAAAGGGCGACAAAGTGTGCTATGACGATAGTCAGACCAAGAAACCCTGCCAACACTGCTGTGATGGGGGAACGGGTCAAGCCCCCAACTAATCCTGCCAAAACCAGAGCGACTGCGAAAGCGATTCCCCAACGACCTGCAGGCAAGTTTTTGGCAACGGTGCTCCCTCTTGCTGTCGCCCACATAGTCAACCAAGTGACTAACCCGAAAGTTAATCCCTTGTTGGCGACCATAACTGCCCATGCCCCTCCACCCAATCCAATCACTGTGCCAATTAAAAGAGCGACAAGGAAATGGAGAAAAGATTGAGCCATCCACTGCGATAAAGGCATGTTTGTTTCTCGCCCTGACGGTTGGAACAGATGGAGGGCGAAAGTGGTCAAGGCTAACAAAACCATCATTGCAGATATTGTCAATGCCAAAAGGACACCATCGTTGACGAGCCACAAAGGAGAAGTGAAAGCAGTGGATTGACCTTGCCGTTCTATAATTTGGGCAATTGTTCGGTCGCTTTTCCCCAAATAAAAACAGGCGAGAACTAAAGTCAGAGCCAAAGAGGCTGACAGTTGATCTATTGCGTTTCCGCGCTTGAAAACGAGTCTGGGTAACTCCCAAGCGATGCCGTAGGCAAGTGCACTCGCCACGACCAATGACGGCAAACCTGCATTCCAGAAGAGGCTATCTAAAGGCAGAATAAGTAACCCTGCCAAAAAAATCAATTCGGTCAAGCCTTTATCTTGCTGGGACATGAGAAACCCCTCCAAAGCGTCTTTCCCTTCTTTGGAAATCAATGAGAGCGAACAAGAACTCTTTCTTGTTGAAGTCTGGCCAAAGGGTTGAAGTCACATACAACTCTGTGTAGGCGATTTGCCATAAAAGGAAGTTGCTCACCCTCCATTCGTTACCAGTTCGGATCAGCAAGTCGGGGTCAGGCAGCCCGTTTGTATCCAAATGGGCACTGATAACGCTTTCATCAATTTCTTCTGGCTGCAAAAGTCCATCCTTGACCTTTTGCGCAATAGAATGAACTGCTCTGACAAGTTCGTTCCTGCCGCCGTAGTTGATGGCGACATTCAGGATTAGGGTTGAATTGTTTTTGGTCATCTCTTCGGTCTCCCTCAAAGTCCTTACAAGCAGTTCAGGTAAACCATCTGTTGAGCCGATGTGGCGAACCTTTACCCCGTTGGCGTTAAGTTCGTCCCGCTCGCGCCTCAAAGTGACTTCAATAAGGTGCAGAAGAGCCTGAACTTCCAAAGGAGGGCGGCGCCAATTTTCCGTTGAGAAAGCGTAAAGGGTCAAAATTGGGATGCCTAACTCCACACACGCTTCAACAACTTGTCGGGTAGCCCTTGAACCTGCACGATGCCCTTGTAAAATGGGAAGCCCCCTTTGTTTTGCCCACCTGCGATTACCGTCCATTATTATGGCTACATGTCTGGGCATCCGTTCCTTATCCAGCATCGCCTTAAGTTCTTCCTCACTCAAGTTTTCCAAACTCTGCCTACTTACCAAAATCCTTCGCCTCCGACAAAGTAGGTTCATTATTTTCTGACGCACCTACTGGAAGCCAGTCAATCCATTCAGGCGTCACAATCAACTCAATGCCTTCTCCTGTCTCCCTTTGAGCAATGACACGCTGCGATGCAGGTTTCTTTTTCAAGCGCGGTCGTGGTGGCTGAGTTACTCTCACCTGCACCCTTAAGCCTTCCGCTTCAAGAATTTTGATGGCATCCTCTTGCCTCAAGCCCACTACAGAAGGGACTTTTGCCTTCACTCTTCAAGGACCTCCTTCTCTTTTGCCTTCCGAATTTTCTCAACCTCTTGGACATACTTTTCCGTCAACTTGTCAAGTTCCTCACGGGCACGGCGAAGCATGTCCTCGGAAATTCCCGGCTGTTTGTCCAACTTCCTCAATTCCTCCTGTGCGTCTTTGCGGATGTTCCTGATAGCAATTTTGCCGTGTTCAGCCCTTTGATTGACTACTTTGAGCAATTCCCGCCGCCTTTCTTCGGTCAAGGGAGGCAGGTTGATGCGGAGCACCCTCCCATCGTTTACTGGGTTCAGGCTAAGCGGCGAGTTCATGATGGCTTTCCGAATGGGTTCAAGCATTTGCTTGTCCCAAGGGTCAATGACGATTGTGCGAGCATCTGGAACAGTGATGGTCGCTAACTCTCGGATTTCGTAAGGTGAGCCATAATACTCAACCTTGATGCCATCAAAGATAGCGGGCGATGCCCGTCCCGTCCGAAGGGATGCCAACTCGTGTGAAGTAACTTGAACGCTCTTCTTCATCCGTTCCTCAGCATCTGCGAGGATTTTTTTGATCGGCTCAGCGAACATGTCCATCACCTCGCTTGAGACTGATTAGAAAGTTTCCGACGAGAATTGTGTCAGCCCAAGACCTCAGGAAAAGTAACGGAGTGCAATTAAACCACCGACACAAATGACTTCAATAAAGGAACTTTCAGCGTTCTTTTTCCCTGTCATTACCTGCCGATACCAGTGTCCCTACGGGCTCTCCCAGAACAACCTTCAACAAGTTTCCAGGGACGGTTATGTTGAAGACCACTATCGGGATGTTCCGCTCCCAACTGAGGGAGAAGGCAGTTGTGTCCATCACCCTTAAACCCAATTCAATTGCCTTGGCGAAAGTTATGTGGTCAAAGCGATGGGCATTGGCGTTGATGTGTGGGTCGCTGTCGTAAACACCGTCAACATCCGTTCCCTTCAAAATCACCTCAGCGCCAATTTGTGCTGCCCTCAAGACTGCGGCGGTGTCTGTGGAGAAGAAGGGATGTCCTGTCCCTGCAGCGAAAATCAAAATTCGTCCCTTCTCCAAGTGCCTCAATGCCCTTCGGTGAATGAAAGGTTCGCAAACAGCCCTGACCTCAAAAGCGCTCATCACCCTCGTCTCAGCGCCCAACCGTTCAATCGCTTGTTGGAGGGCGAGAGCGTTCATGACTGTGGCGAGCATGCCCATGTAGTCCGCTGTCACCCTGTCCATGCCTCGCTCCATAGCAACCTCTGCACCGCGAAAGAAATTACCACCGCCAACGACGACACCTATGTCCACACCTAAATCGTGCACTTGTTTGATTTCTATGGCAATGCGATTGACCACTTCGTCGTCCAAACCCACTCCACTTTTGCCACCCAAAACTTCACCGCTCATCTTCAGCAAAATACGCTTCCAACGGGGCTTCTTCTCCATGACAGTATCGCCTCACACCCGTTAAACAGTGAGTTAGTAGCAGTCACATTCCACTTAGAGTTTCCCTCGCATGTTCGCGAGGTCTTTTGCCATGCCTCTCAATTGAGCGGCAAATTGCTCATTCTTCTCCAACGACGAACCTAACGAACCTGCGGACGACAATGTTTTCACCGAACAAAGCGATTTTCTCCTTCAAAAGTTCGCCCACCGTTTTACTGTCATCCCGAATGCATGCTTGTTCCAACAGACAAACTTCTTCAAAGAACTTGGCGAGCCTTTCCTCGGCAATTTTCTCGGCATCTTCTGGCGAATTGCCATCGGCGATGGCTTTTTCGTAGAAGAGCCGTTTTTGCTTGACGACAACCTCTTCGGGGACATCTTCGCGGGAGATATACTGCGGGTTCATTCCTGCCACTTGCATGGCAATCTCTTGCGCCAACTGTTGGAACTCAGGGGTTCTGGCAACGAAGTCGCTTTCGCAATTGAGTTCCACCATCGCACCCAAGCGGTTACCGTGATGAATGTAGCAAGCAATTACGCCCTCTCTTGCTACTCTGCCAGACTTTTTCTCCGCTTTCAAAAGCCCAGCAGCCCTCAAGAACTCTTTTGCTTTCTCAAAATCACCACCTGCTTGCTCTAACGCTCGCTTGCAGTCCATAACGCCAGCGCCTGTCTCCTCTCTCAGCCGTTTGATGTCCTCAACCGAAACTTTCACAGGTTGCGACACTTGAATTTCCCTCCTTCCTTAGTCGTGAGTCGCGCGTTATGCCTTCAAACGGAAAACGCTCAACTCAGATTTTCTCCTCAGGCGGTTGCAAGTAGGTTTCATAGAGCCGCTCAAGTTCCTCTCGGTCGGTGATTTCTTCCTCTTCCTCCTCACTTGTAGCGGCTACGACTACGCCCGGCTCTGAAACTGCTTCCGCCGTAGCAACAGCGACAGCCTCGCCTTCTTCAGCCTTCTCAACGACCATTGCTGCTTCCATCCTTTCTTTCTCCCGAGCCTCCCTCAATGCCAAACCCTCTTTAACCGCTTCAGCGATTTTACCTGTGATGAGCCTGATGGAACGAATTGCGTCATCGTTGCCGGGAATCGGGTAGTCAACCAATTCTGGGTCGCAGTTTGTGTCAACGATAGCGATGACTGGGATACCGAGTTTCCTTGCTTCTCGGATGGCGATTTCCTCTCGGCGGATGTCAACGACATAGAGAATGCTCGGTAACTCCTCCATCTTCTCAATTCCGGTGAGCAATTGTTCCAACTTTGCCAATTGTTTGCGGAGCCTAATACTTTCGTTCTTCGGCAGCAAATCCATTGTCCCGCTCCGCTCCATTTCCCTCAGTTCGTTCAGGTAATCAACTCTGCTGCGGATGGTTTTGAAGTTGGTCAAAGTTCCGGGCAACCAACGGGTCGTGACATAGAACATCCCGCAACTTTTCGCTGCCTCTTCAACGGGCTCTTGGGCTTGCCTTTTTGTCCCGACAAAAAGCACTGTCCCTCCAGCAGCCACTGTGTCCCGAACGAAAGCATAGGCTTTCTCCAATTGAGCGAGAGTTTTGTGCAGGTCAATGATGTAAATGTCTTGCCGCTTCCCGAAGATGAACTTAGCCATCTTCGGGTTCCACCTTCTTGTCAAGTGACCGAAATGAACGCCTGCTTCCAAAAGTTCCCTCATCGTGACGATCGGCAAGGTGGGTCCCTCCTTGCTGTGATTGCGAACATGCTTTAACCCGCAAATGTCCGAGATTGGGGTCGGGTTGCGTTGCCAAAGTTTAACACATCCTGTTTCAAACTGACATGCCCTTTCCGTGATGGCAATGGCATAATCTTGTCAGCGCTCGGGAAAGCCGAAGAGACTCAGAAGGAGGGTTAGAAATGACAAACGCTCGCCAGGTTTTGGTCTTAGTGGAATGCGACCCTATGGAAACCCGCGTGGCTGTGCTGGAAAACGGAAGGGTCGTTGACTTGGAAGTTGAGCGCGAACCGAGAATTGTTGAGAATGTTTACAAGGGCGTCGTCCAGTCAGTTGTCCCTGGAATTGATGCCGCTTTCGTGGACATCGGTCTGGAAAGGAACGGCTTCCTGTATGTATCCGACATCGTTCCAGGCGGCGTTGGCGTCTTAGGGAGCGGAAACAAGGAGCAATTCAAAAGCATAAGCGAAGCAGTTCAGGAAGGCGATGAAATTCTCGTCCAAGTCACAAGATACGGCGGTCCGAGGAAAGGCGTTAGGTTGACAACAAGAATCGGTTTGAGAGGACATTACTGTGTTTTGCTTTGTCAAGGCTCAGACCATGTGGGTGTCTCGGTGAAAATCACTGACGAGAGAACCCGTGAACGAATGAGGCGGTTGGGAGAGCAACTTCGCCCTTTGGATTGCGGTCTCATAATCCGCTACCACGCCGTGAACGCGACACCGGAAGCGATAGCCCTTGAAGTTGAGCAGTTGTATCGGAGATGGCAAAGGATAGTCAAGGATTTTGCAAATGCTCCTGCCCCATCTTTGCTGTTCAGCAGACCGTCAATATTTGCCGACTTGCTTTGGGACATTGCTCCACCAGACACTAAACGCATCATAGTTGATGGCTTTGAGGAAGCAGAACAACTTAGAAACCTTGCAAAGGAATTGAGACCTGAGTTGTCGGACAGGATTGAAGTTTACGAGGGGCGCTCACCTTTGTTTGAGCATTTTAATGTTGAGCCTCAACTTCGCTCCCTTTTTGACACAATGACCCCGCTGCCAAGCGGTGGCTATTTGGTCATTGAAGAGACGGAGGCAGCGACGATAATTGATGTCAACACTGGACGCTACACAAGCAACAAAAATGCATCCCAGACAATCATGCAAACGAACCAAGAAGCGATTGAGGAAGTTGCGAGGCAAATGAGGTTGAGGGACTTAAGTGGCATCATCCTTGTTGACTTGATTGATGTCCTTCGTTCCCGCGACCGCAACAAACTTTTGAACCTTTTTGACCAGTATGTTCGGCGAGACCGAACTCCAACGAAAATCGTTGACCTGACACCTTTAGGCTTGGTGGAAATCACAAGACACAGGCGTGGCGAAAGCCTATGGCGAGTCATGACAAAGCCGTGCCCGCACTGTCAAGGTAGGGGAAGGGTGAAGACGACCCTCACATTGAGCATTGAACTTCGCAGGAAAATCCGTTCTTTTGCAGCGACCCTCTCACCCGAAGAGAAGGGCGAAATCATCGTAAGTGCTCACCCTGAAGTCGCAAGTTGGTTGGTTTTGGAGGAAGAGAACATGGAGTTGTTGGAGCGGCAAATAGGGCGACCAGTAACCGTCATCGTTAATCCATCGTTCCCACCCGAACATTTCACTTTATCGCTGCGCCCATCCGAAGTAGTTCAACCCTCTTTTGTTGGAGCCGAGTTTATTTGCTCGTTAAAAGCCTTACTGCCACCAGATGAACCAATCTTCGCCGTTCACGGCAATCGCTTAGTCAGGCTAAACGGGAGCATTGAAGATAAGAGGGAATTCGTGACCGTTCAAATTACGGAGGACGGAAGGTGGTTCTGTGAAGGTGAGATAAAAGCACCAGCGCATTTGGAAACCAAGTTGAGGTGGGGGACTTAGAGGGCAATTAGTCCGCTCAAAGGATAAGCCCTTAAATGTCTCGTTTGTCACACTAAGTTTGGTTTCGGCAGCAAACACCCGCGAAAGGGGTGATGAGCATGCAGTCGGCTGCCGAACTTTGGCAACAAATGAAACCAATCATCCGAAAACGAATGCAATTCTCTCCCGAAGCGTGGAGGAGCGTGGAAGCAGCAGTGCCAATCACTCTGGAGGAAACGACATTGGTGCTTGGTCTGTCCGAGGAGAATGAACCGCTCAGGAGTTACCTTGAAACCCAGACAATGGCGGCATTAATCCGTGAAATTCTAATGGAATTGACGGGCAAGGAAATGAGCGTTTTGGTCATCCCCGGAACAACGGAAGAAGACTGGAAGCGATACAAATCACGGCTGGAGTATATGAGAAGGCTTTCAGTCCAGACGACGGAAACAGTTGTTAAGCAAGTCAAAGAGCATCGCGACTGGATGTGGCTTTCCAACCAAATCGCCCATGACCATGCTCATCTCCCTCACCGCCAATACGACTTTGTGAAAGCCAAATTCCTTCTGGATTGGGCTGGAAAAATCGCCGAGTTCGTTGAAGAGTTCACAGCATCCCATCCACAAGGGCAAGATGAAGTGACAAGGGAACTGGAAAGGCTCTGTCAAAGAATGGCTGGGATGTTGAACACTTCTGCAATTGTTGTCGGTCTGGAAATTGAACGAGCAATGAGAGCAAGGAAGCAAAAAGAATCCGAAAGCAAGTAAACTTTGCGCCCTTGTTGTCACAGGCAAAAAAACTGTGATTTCGGAAAGGGGGAATTTCGTTTGGCTGTCTGTGTCCTATGTCGTCAAAGGAAAGGCAAAAGGTTTTGTCCAGCCGTTTACAATGCCATCTGCCCAACCTGTTGCGGCACTCACAGGTTGAAGAAACTTAACTGCCCATCTTCCTGCCCTTATCTCAAGCAGGCAAAGGCTTTAGAAATGGCTCAAAAGGAAGCAGAATGGGCTCAAAAGGGTTCAGAACGAGCCGAGATAGAACAAAGGTTGACAGCATTCGCTCTGGAAGAAGCAATTTCAACTTTCGCCTCTGAACACCCAGACCTGACAGATAGAGAAGCCATCGCTGCTTTGCAAGCAGTTCAGGACGCAGTTGAAAGGGAAATTATGTCTGGGATACCACACGAACCGAATGTTGATGGTCGGGCGAAAGAGTTGGCGCTTCGGATTTTGAAGAATGCACAAACAATGCGCCAAAGAATAGGCATCCCTCACAATGTCCTTTTGGCACGGGTCGCTCGCTTGCTCACTCAAAGGGCTATGCTCCTCTCCCAGCGCACCCATGACGGTCAAGGTTACCTAAGAGTAATTCGCATTGATGTCCCACCCAACTCGTTGGAGCAATTGCTGGAACGGTTGGTGTCTGCAGCGTGAGGTTGAAAGAAGCAAGGTTATTTGGTGGTGAGGGTGATGAAGTTTGCTTCTCTTTCTCTTCTTCTCGTCTTGCTTTTGTTGCCCACGCAGGTGAATGCTAAAGGTGAACTTGTTGCTTGGTGGCGGTTTGAAGATGAGGGTGCGATCGGGAAGGATGAAACTGGAAAGCATCCGGCACGGGTTGTCGGGAAGGTTAAATTGGGTGATGGGAAAGTTGGGAAGGCAATCTGGCTTGATGGGGAGGGTTTCCTTGAAGTTGACCCATCGCCAGAACTTGACTTGACCGATGAGGTCACAATTGAAGCGTGGGTTTGCCCAAAAGCAGTTTTGCAAGGTGGGATGAGGATAGTTGACAAAACGACGGTTGGAACAAGCGAGGCTTACATGATTGACACATACCCGATGCTCTCCCTTCGTTTCATTAGCGAGCCATCGCATGTGGTGGCGAAAGATGCGCTCAAATTGGGAGAATGGCAACATGTGGCAGCGACATTTGATGGAAGGCGTGGGATTATCAGGCTTTTCGTTAATGGCAACATAGTCGCCGAGCAGTTCATCCTTCGTGGAAAATTGACGGTCAACAAGAACAGCCTGCGCATAGGCGCTGACAGTCTCGGCGGAAACAGGTGGATTGGTGGAATTGACGAGGTGAGAATTTACGCCCGAGCACTGAGACCGGAGGAGATTCTCATGCGTTACTTGGGTAAGGAAGTCAAACCCGCTGAAAGCGTTAAAACCAAAGGAGCACGCAAGGTCTCGGTTTCCTTCAAGGACGGGAAGTTCTATGTTGACCTTGAAAGGCTCGCTTCAAGGAACGACATCGTTTACCTTTCGCCTGCACTGTTTGAGTTTGAAGCCATGCCGATAGGCAATGGTAGGTTGGGCGCTGTTGTTTGGAACGAAGATTTGCTATCCCTGCAACTCTCTCACACAGACTACTACGGCATTGAATTCCCAGCACTTTGTCGTATCCGAGTGATGAGCGAGCCATTGCCTTGGGGAAAGGTTGGGAATTCAAAGTTTGAACAGCGTCTTTCCATTGCCGATGGGGAAATTAGGATGCGTTCAAGGTCAAGAGATGGTTCTGTGACGGCAGAAATCTTCGTCGCCGAGGGAATTGATGTCCTGCTAATTCGGCTGAACGATACTCGCAAAGCAAAAAGGAAAGTCGCCCTTGAGTTTTGGCGCAAAGGTGATGGCGTTGATTGGTTGGTCGGGAAAGATTTTGTAGGTGTTTGTGAGTCTTTCAAGCATCCTTCCAGCGAGCGTTTCAGCAGGAGCATGTGCTTGCTTTTGACATCCCTTGATACTGATGTGAAAGTTGAGGCTGTGAAGGATGGAGTTGCAATTTTGAGCCTTCCTGAGAAGGCATCAGGTCAATTCACGCTCGTTGCGGCGGTTGGCGTCGTTGTCGGCGATATTGAGGCGGCAAAGAGAGAAGCGATGAAAGCGTTGAACGAAGCGAAGAAGCGAGGCTATGAGAAATTGAGGGACGAACACAGGCGTTTTTGGCATTCCTTCTGGGAGCGTTCCTTCATTTACCTGACAGATGAAGATGGAATTGCCGACTACCTTGAAAACTTGTGGTGGCTGCACATGTATTGGATGGGCGCAAGTTCGAGGGGAGAGTTTCCACCGAAGTTCAACGGAGGGATATTCACTTTTTGCAGGGACGAAAGGAGTTGGGGCGGCGCATATTGGCATCAAAACCAGAGGGAACTTTATTGGAGCCTTTTTGCTGCAAACCACATTGAACTGGTTGAGCCTTTCTTCAGGCTTTACGAAGGCATGCTGGATGCTGCAAGGCAAAATGCGAAGAAGTTTTTGGGCTGCAATGGCGTTTACTTCCCAGAAACGGTTTTCGCCGATGGCGACCCGAGGAAATGGCGGAACGAATACACGAGTCACATCTTAACGGTTGGGTTAGAAGTGGCGCTGCAAATGTGGTGGCGATACAGATACACTGGTGACGAGAAGTTCCTTAGAGAGCGATTTTACCCGTTCGCAAAAGAGTGCGTCGCTTTTTACCTTGACTATCTGAAGGAAGGGAAGGATGGCTATTTGCACATTGAACCTGTTCACGCTCAAGAGAGTTTCTGGCTCGTAAGGGACTCGCATACCGACTTGGTTGCCCTTCGCTGGATTTTGCCCTTGCTCATTCAACTGAGTGAGCGTTATGGGATTGACGCTGAAGAGAGGGAAAAGTGGGAGGAAACTTTGAAGCGGCTTGCCCCTTTGCCGCTGAAAGAGGACGGGACATTCGCTCCCGCTGACATTTCCCCGAACCCGCAGAGAAGGAATTGCGAAAATGTTGAGTTGTATGGCGTTTTCCCTTTCGGAATTTTCGGTGCAGGCAGGCTTGAACCTGAGTGTGCGCTCAAGACATTTTTGAACCGACCGATAAAAGGGATTTGTTGCGGGTGGAATCCTGTCCCAATTCACGCTGCGAGGCTCTGGCTCGCCGATGAGGCTTTGGCTTTGCTGTTGCAACATGCCCGTGAGAACCAGTTGATGCCGCAAGGTTTTTGGTTCAGTCCGGGTGGAAGGAAATATGGTGGCTTAATTCCTGAAATTGGCTACTTTGATTCGTCGGGAGTTGCAGCAATGGCTTTGAACGAGATGCTGCTTCAGAGCGATAGCGGCACGATAATCGTTGCACCTGCAATCCCGAAAGATTTGGTGGCGAAGTTTTCTTTGAGGGCTATCGGCGGTTTCATCGTGACTGCGGAAGTGGCATATGGAGATGTGCTTTATGTGCTGTTGAAAAGCGAGAATGATGGAGTTTGCGAAATCGCTAACCCCTGGGGCGATAAAAAAGTTGAGGTCAGGGTTTTGCCTTCAAAAGGTTCGCCGAAACCGGTGACACGAGTTAGGGAAAGGCTGTTGAGGTTCGAGACGGAGCGTTCAAAGAGTTATCTCATCACACCATCCGACAGACCAGTTACTTCGTTTCCTTTTGAACGGCTTGCACCAAAACCAAACGAAGCGCCAAAGTATCCGGGCTACAAATCGTTTCCGCCGCCTTGGGAGAGGAAAGGCTACCCATCCCAAGCCCACTTCCCGTGTCTCGGAATAAGTTCGGACGGCAAATCACCTGCAAGGGACTTTGTCCTAAAGGCATCCGCTTCTGACCGTTAGTGTTCTCCTTGCCTCGTCAAGCCACCATGTTTTCCTGCTTTCTCCAAAACCTCGTGTGCTGCTGAAGATTTGCCATATTGACACTGCATCCCTTCAACCACCTGCAAATTTCTGGGAAAGTCAACTCTCGTTCCTAAAAGTGGCTTAACCCGCTAAACTTTAGATGGGCTCAGTTAACGGCTTATCTGGATGAGGGATGATGTGGAGTGGATGTGACTAAAGACCGAACGACGGTTTCCACTTTGACTTTACAAGAAGAAACCGCATTGACGATGAATCGTTGGCGATGGTGGCGGGCAGTTGCTTTGGGACTTTTGTTGTCTGTCCCGAATGCTTATTGGGTCATGCAAGTGGAAGGGACATGGCACTCTGGTCACCCAACTTGCATCTCCTTCTTTTGGAATGTTGGCTTCACCTCGATGCTTCTCGTCTTCCTCAACCTCGCGATCAAGCGATTGCTGCCCTTTTGGGCTTTGAGCCAGCAGGAGTTCGTCGTCATCTTCGTCATCTTGACTTTAGTTTCCTCGTTGCCGGGTCATGATTGCCTGCAATTGGGCATACCTCAGATGGCTATGCCTTTCTGGTATGGGATTCAGAACCCGACATTGCGCTGGCAGGAAACTTTCCTGAACGCCATGCCGACATGGCTTGTCGTTACCGACATGACTGCTCTGAGGGATTTGTTTTTTGGCAACTCATCGTTCTATCGGCTTTACTACTTGCAGGTTTGGCTTCCGACGATACTTTGGTGGACAGCGTTTTCCTTAGCCTTAGGCGCTGTCTATGTGGGACTGATGTCACTGATGCGCCGTCAATGGACGGAGCACGAAAAACTTTCTTACCCAATCATTCACATCCCGTTGGCGCTCACGAGGGAAGGCGGGCGAGCGGAATTCTTCGCGAACAAGTGGTTTTGGTGGGGATTTGGCGTGGTTGCTTTCTTGGATTTGATGAATGGGCTAAGCGCTTTCTATCCCTCCATTCCCAAAATCCCTGTCCGCCATGACGATTTACAGTTGCGGCTTGACCCTTTGCTTTACAGCATGGGGCGACCTTGGAACGCTGCCGCTCCACCTTTCTTCGGTTTCCCGCTTTACCCGTTCATCATCGCCCTCGGCTACTTGATACCTTTGGACATCGCTTTCAGCATGTGGTTCTTCTACTTGCTCCGCAAAGTCCTGTTGGTCATCACTGATTGGCTCGGCTTCTTCAGGGGCGCTGGTTACATCGTTTCAGGTCCGCCTTACTTATTACAACAATCCTACGGCGCTTGGTTGATGTTGACCGTCCACACCCTTTGGGCTGCCAAGCATTACTTGAAGGAAGTCGGGCGTGAAATTTTCAGACCGACAGCCTTAAGCCAGCAAGAGCCGTTGAGTTACCGGAGAGCAATTCTGCTGACCTTGCTTGGCTTAGGGTTTCTTTTGTGGTTCTCGATGAGAGGCGGGATGAGCCTCTGGGTCGCCCTGATTTACTTCGGCGTCTTCTTTGGATGGTCAATGGCGATTGCAAAATGTCGGGCTGAACTTGGACCTCCTGCCCACGAGATTGTCGGGTTGAACTCAGCCAACTTCATCGCCCACACGATAGGGATGGGCAGGCTAAGCACCCGAGATAAAGTCATGATGCCGCTTTATTGGTGGTTCAACGGTCGCGGTCACCGCAACCACCAAATGCCCATAGTCCTTGAAGGGTTCAAAATGGCACAAGTGACTGGATTGAACATCAAAGCCTTCCCGCTCTTGATGGTCATTTGCTTCGGTGTCGGGACATTGTTGGCTTATTGGGCAGCACTGCATCAACTTTACCGCATCGGTGGCGTCAATAATCCCATCGGTGGAGGCGAGAACCCAATCATCATGCACAACTGGGGTCAGTTGTATCAACTTCAGTCTTGGATTGAAGCGCCAGAACCTGTCAACCCATCAGGAATCACAGCAATCTTCATCGGCGCAGCGATAGTGGAAGTTTTGGCGAGGCTGAGAGGTCAATTCCTTTGGTTTCCGTTTCACCCTGCAGGTTACGCCCTCGCCCTCAACTTCGGTGTGGATTACTTTTGGTCATGCTTGCTCATCGCAAGCGTCCTCAAGTTCTTTGTGTTGCGGTATGGTGGTCAAAGGACATACCAAGCCACATTGCCCTTCATGTATGGCTTGGTTTTAGGCGAATACACTTTTGGTGCATTCTGGAGCGCTGCCAGCATAATCCGCCAAAAACCCATCTACGACTTCGCACCGGGATAGTCAAACTTTCCCTGAAAAAGAACGCCGTCATGACATATCCGACGACGATAGCCATCAGCAGAGCGCTAAGGATGCGAACCAAAGCCATATCCCAACCGATGATTGCGCCAGTATAGGTGAGCGCCAAAACATTGGTTGCAGGTGCCACCCACAAGATGATGAAAGCGGCACCGATACTTGCGCCGGCGAAATAGACGCCAGCCGATACAGGGATAACGGTGCATGAACACGCTGCCACAAAGAAACTGGCGAAGGCTGCTATGATGAAGGAACGAATCCTGCTGGCTGCAATGCCCAAGTAGCGCAAAACGGTTTCCTTTGGGATGAAGGCAACCATCCCGCCCGCCAACAGGAAGGCTGGCACAAGGCAGGTCAGGATGCGATTTGCGGCATAATCTTCAGTGCGTGTTCAGCGGACTTGACGGTAAGGCTCTGGCGAAAGGATGCGATAGCAGAGGTCAAATCTACGCTGGACGATGAAAGTATCCAGCGGCTCAAGACCCTAAAGAAGTCAAGGAGGTGCTTGCGTGATGCAAACTTCCTTTTATGACAAACTGATGGCGCAACCGGTCTTCTTGAAAATCATTGCAGCCATTGCAGCAGCGGCATTGGTGGTCGCTGCGGTGATTTTCCTCGTCTATCGCTCCGCCATGAGAAATGGAGGTGAGCGTAAATTTGAAGGCATGCTTTTGGTTGGGGTCATCGGGCTTATGGTGGGTTTCATGGGGCTCTCCCTTCTTTACCTTTCGCAGTTGCTAACCGTCTTCGGCTTGAGCCTCCACGATTGAGCACTGCGAACCTTTAAGGTGTCTTCCCGAGGAGTTAGCGGACAGGGAGTTTCGGGGGTTCGCAAGGGCTGTGTCCTGCTTGTGGCATGGATTTTTGAAGGCATGCTGCAAGCGATACTTCAAAGTTGAAGTCCGCTGACTATTCTGCTGATTTTTCTATCTGCTCCCTCAGCCGAGTCGCTAATTCTCGGGCTTGTTGGAGCAATTTTCCGAAGCGGGCGAAATCGCCTTGCTTCAGGCTTTCTTCCGCTTGAACGAGAGTTTGCTCCAATTGTTCCGCCATCGGCTTCAGTTGAGGTGCCAACGAGGATGTGATGGCTGGTTGAGGTTGGGGCAGGACCGTCTCTTCGGTCACTTCAACTTCGACTCGCTTTTTCATCAGCCGGGCGAGGGCGAGGGGCAAAGTTTTGTCCATGACGACATCTTTTTGGTTGGCGACGATTACCCGCTTCAGTTCCGGCAACCTCGTTTCCGTTGCGACCAAAAACAGCGGCTCAACATAAAGCAACGAGCCGTCCATCGGGATAACGAGCAAGTTACCGCGAAGGACATCCGAGCCGTGTTGCTTCCACAAAGTCAAGTTCTTTGAGATTTCGGCGTCGTTGTCAATTCGCGACTCAACTTGAGCCGGACCGAAAATCTGCCTACCCGGCGGCATCCTCAAGATGAACAATTCGCCCAATCGTGGCAAATCGCACCTTGCCATCATCAAAGCAACGAGGTTGTGCCTTTCGGTTGGCGGGCTCGCCAAAGTTCCACCGGCAGGTGCAGCGAAGTATGGAGTGAAGGGCAAAATCAAAGCAAACTCCAAATTGCGTTGCGGGTTCTGGGTTGCGCGTTGTGGTTCGCGGGTTGAATGGCGCTCAGCCTGCAACCCTTCTTCAGGCATTCGCATCATGACATAGTAAGGCTCAACCTCTTGCCGGCGGGTCTCGTAAATCTCCTGAGCGATTCGCCACAAATCCTCCCGCTGATAAAACTGCTCTGGGTTCGTGATGTGATACAGGCACAGCATTTCCGCTCGGATGCGGTAGTAGGTGACAGGGTAGCGTAAGTGCTTTTGGAGCGATTCGGGCATCTCCGACAAAGGTCGGAAGAGCCTCGGGAAGATGCGAGCGTATGTCTTGACAATGGGATCGGTCTCGTCGGCGATGTAAAAGGTCGTTGTGCCGTGATAAGCGTCAATGATGACCTTCACCGAGTTGCGGATGTAGTTGAAGGTGAACCTCTCTCGGACCTGCTTGCCACCGATGCTGACGGTCTGTTCAAGGGTGTAAGGCTCAGAGTAGGGGAATTGGCTTGAGTATGTGTAAGCGTCGCAAATCCAAAAGAGCCGTCCATCGGCGATAACGATGTAAGGGTCAGGGTCGTAAATCAGGAATGGTGCAATAGTTCGCACCCGTTCGTGGATGTTCCGGCGCCACAAAACTTTGCTCTCGCGGGTGATTGGGTTTGGCAGGAGTAAATTTGGGTCGTTGAACCTGAGGGCAAAGGCGAGCCGGTTGAGGTAGTTGCCAATTGGAGAACCTCCTTTGCCCTTGTAAGTCGTCAACACCATCCCGCCCTCTTCTCCTTGACCCTCACCTTCCATCACTCGTCCCTTGTCGCCTGCCCCTTGCCCCTCATGCGGGTAGTCAAACTCCTTGACCTTTGCCCGCACAATCACATAGTCGTCGGTCAATTCGCCGAAATAAATTCGCGGCTCTTTGACCTCAAGTTCTGGGAATTTAGTTTGCGGCGGGATGTCCTTGACCCATAAGACAGGCATCCCTTCCTCTTCAATCTCATTGACGGGCGTGACGACGACGCCGAAGCCGTGAGTCCAAAGGAAGTGGCGCGTATACCATGTGGGTCGCAACGCTTCTATGTTCAGTTCCCTCGCAGCAATCATGACTTGTCGGTAAATCCCGCCGACGAAATACCTATCAACATCGACATCGGCGAACTGGTAGTAGGCGCGGATGGACTGGATTTGCTGGAGCGTATCCCGCAGGGGACGGTAGTCCCACAGCCTAACGCTCGCCAACAAATCTTTGTTGCGTTCCAGAATTTCAGGCGTTATGTCGCCCCGAAACGGATAACGGACATCTTTGACGCGGTGCAAGCCGTAGGCGAGTCTCGTCATGTTGATGTTATGGCGCAGGTAAGGCTTTTCCATCGTCAACTCGTTGGGCTTGACGATGTATCGCTGGACCAAACCGGGAAGCAAATTCCCAACCACCCAAGCGACGGCGAAAACGGAGACCAAAACGACTCCCGCCCTCACGGGCGGTCTCCACCAAAGGTTGGCTAAGACCAAAACTCCGCCCACAACGAAAACAAGCATCAAAACCCAAAGTGCAGGTAACCGAACCTTCAAATCCGTGAACCCAGCACCCCAAACCGCTTCGTCCCCAACTTTGCCATAGAGCAACTCAAACATGCTCAGCCTGAAGTGAATTGCGATGATGAAAAGCAGGAAGGCGCTCAAGACGAGCAAATGGGCTCGGATGAGTGGGGTCGCGTAACTCATGAGGGCTCTGATTTGAGCCCGCAAGGTCGGTGGGTAGCGCCCCGAAACCGCCAAGTCAGCGAGGGCGTGAAAGGCATAGTAAGTGACTGTCAACCCCAAAGCCAAAAGCCAAGCACCTAAGATGTAGCCGTAGATGAACCTCAGGAAAGGCAAGACGAACAGGAAGAAACTGAGGTCTTTGCCGAACACCGGGTCGCTTTCACCCATCCTCGCCGCGAACCAAAACAGCAGCGCCAAATCCCACTGTTTCGCTGCGGCTATCCCAGCGAAAACGCCGAAAGCGACGGCGACGAGGGCAACCAGCCACCTAAATCCCGTCTCAATCCAAAGCAAAACTCGCCCCAACCAGCCGGAGGCGAAATACCTCCAGCGGCGCCAAGTCATGAACTTTTGGGCGAGGACCAAGTTGAGCCCGATCAGCAACGAAAACAGGACTCCGATTACTGTCCCGACCACAAGTTTCGCCCAAAACCGCGTCCAGAAAACTCCAGTGTAGCCAAGTTCCCTGAACCAAAGCCAGTCGGTGTAAACATGCGCAAGTTGCCTTGCGAACACGAACAAGAGAACGAGAACGATGACGATGACCCAAACGAAGCGGCGCATCAACTTTCACCTCGCAAATGAAACTTTGCCACACCTGAAAACTTTGCGTCGTGTTTTATGCGTGCAAGCGTGCAGGAGTGCAAGTGTGCATAAAGATAGTGCGTGGTGCTGAGTGCGAGGTGCAATGTCCAGTGCAGAGTGCTGAAATTGGAGTGCGGCTATTAAGCCACAGATTTTTTCGGCAGTGCGGTAGCACTGCCCTCCAGAAAACTATTCGCCAATCGCTATTCACTATTCGCTGTCGTTTTTTTGTCACGGTCTATGGTCGGACGGGTGGGTTATAATTGATGCGGCGACGGCGCTCCCACCCTCTCATCACGAGTGGTGGAGGGTCAACGCGCCCGATGAAGCCCGGCAACCTGCTTGCCGCAAGAGGCAGGCAAGGTGCCAAAAGGCGTTGAGTCCTGCGGTAATCCCGCAGGGCAAAAGATGAGAGGAGTGGGGCAAAAGCGGTCTTCGCCCGCAAGGTCCCGCTCCTCTCGTTTGCGGGGAGCGCCCCGCCAGAAAAAGCGACGGAGCGGTGACCTTGTGAGGGCGTTATCGTCCGAAGTCCCTCCTTGTGTCCCCGCCCGTCCGCACCAAAAACCGAAACTATTGGAGGTGGCTTCTATGGCTCGCATTCAGGTCGTGGATGGGAAAAACCTTCTCGTTGAAGAGATGCCCGTTGAAATTGTGGAGCGAAAGGGCAGGGGACACCCTGACTCGCTTTGCGACGGCGCTGCCGAAGAACTTTCCGTCGCCCTTTGCAATTTCTATCGCGAAAAGGTCGGTAGAATCTTGCACCACAATGTTGACAAAGCTGTCTTGGTTGGCGGCAGTTCGGAAGCAGATTTCGGCGGCGGCAAAGTCATCGCACCCATTCAAATTTACATCGTCGGCAGGGCAACCCTTGGATGGGATGGCACTCAGATTGACCCTAACGAACTTTTCCGCCATCTCATCGTTCAACGGCTTTGCAGTCAAGTCCGCCACCTCAAGCCAGAACACTTGCAAGTAGAATTCAAAGTTCGCCCCGGCAGCGTTGATTTGCAAAAAATCTTCCTTGATGAGGACAAACCACCACTTGCCAACGATACATCTTTTGCCGTCGGTTTCGCTCCCTTAAGCGAGTTGGAACGGCTCGTTTTGGAAACAGAGCGATTCCTCAACATCGAGGAAGGCAAACAACGCTTCCCTCAACTCGGCGAGGACATCAAGGTAATGGGTGTCCGCGACGGCGATTCCATCCGATTGACAATTGCCGCAGCATTTGTCTCGTCTCTTACGCCTGACCGGGAGACATATGAGTCCGTCAAGGAGGAAGTTGCCCGATTTGTGAGGGACGAGTTCGCACCGAGGTTCACCAAGCGAAAGGTTGAAGTTTTCGTCAACACCGCCGACACCCCTGACAGCGCTTATTTGACAGTTACTGGCACAAGTGCTGAGGCTGGCGATGACGGGCAAGTCGGTCGCGGCAACAGAGCCAGCGGGCTTATCACCCCTTACCGACCGATGACTTTGGAAGCCGTTGCTGGCAAAAATCCAGTCAGCCATGTCGGCAAGGTTTACAGCATAATGACCCAACTCATTGCCCAACGCATCGTTGAGAGAGTCCCTGAAGCCCGCCAAGTTTACTGCTACATGGTCAGCCAAATCGGGAAACCCATTACCGACCCGCAAGTCGTCAGCGTGGAAATTTGGGGCGTGCCCGCAGCAAAAGTGGAAAGCGAAGTTAAAGCAGTCGTTGATGAGGTGTTGGGCAGTTGGAAGCAAATTCGCGATGGCTTCGTTGAGCGCAAGTGGCAGATTTATTAGTGGCGTGCGTAATGCGTGATGCGTGAATCGTAATGCGTGAAGGTGAAGGAGGGAAGTGACATGAGGCGAGTGTGGTTTGTCGTCGCCCTGATGTTGGTGTCTTGGCTTTTGGCTGCTTCTCAAACGGGACGAGAGGCGAAGGGCGAGGGACGAGCAAAAGGGAAGCCAATCACTCTTTTGATGGTGCCCAAAATCAAAGGCATTGACTACTTCAACGCCTGCGAGAAAGGTGCCCGCGAGGCTGCTAAAGAACTGGGTTCGGTTAGGCTGATTTACGAAGGTCCGACGGAAGCATCGGTGGAAAGGCAGGTTGAGTTGATTGAGGCTTGGATTGCTCGCAAACCCGATGTCATTGCCGTTGCGTGTAACGACCCGTCTGCCATTGCACCTGCGCTCAAAAAAGCGATGAAGCGTGGCATCCGGGTCATAACTTGGGACGCCGATGCAAAGCGCGGTGCCCGCGAGTTTTTTGTCAACCAAGCGACCTATGATGACATCGCGAAGGCGTTGGTGGACGAGATGGCAAAGCAGGCAGGCGAAGATGCACCTGTTGCCGTCGTCACCAGTTCATTCACAGCTCCAAACCAAAGCGAATGGCTCAAGCGGATGAAAGCCTACATGGCGAAGCGCTACCCGAAGATGAAACTTCTAACTGTCAAGCCAAGCGAGGAGAGCCTTGAACTCGCGTTCAAAGTCACGATGGACATCCTGAAAGCATACCCGCAAGTCAGGGGCATCTTTGGGATTTCGTCCGTTGCCTTCCCAGGCGCCGCTGAGGCTGTCCGACAGGCAGGCAAGAAAGGAAAAGTCGCCGTCGTTGGTCTCTCAACACCCAAGAGCATGAGGGAGTATGTCCACGACGGGACGGTCAAAACCGTCATCTTGTGGAATCCCGTTGATTTGGGTTACCTCACGGTTTACACGGCAAAGGGTCTGTGCGACGGAACACTCAAGCGGGGTAGCAAGTTCATCATCGCCGGGCGATTGGGCAAGCGCGAAGTCAGAGGCGACGAAGTTTTGCTTGGACCGCCGATGAAGTTCACCAAAGCCAACATTGACAAATACGACTTTTGAGCATCCGTTCGCTCTGACCCCAAACTCATCCTGAGCGGAGTGAGGGCAATGAAGGTCTCGGAGATTGAGGTAGTGCAAGCGGGGATTTATTTGTTCGTCAAGGTTACGACGGATGACGGCATCGTCGGTTGGGGAGAAGGTTTGCCCGACAACTTTCGGTCTGTGGCTGCGTTTATTGATGAGTGCCGTCGGTTTCTGATCGGGCAAAACCCGTTCCAAATTGAGCACCTATGGCAAACCCTTTTTCGTGGCTTTTTCTGGAAGGGCGGTTTCGTTCACTGTTCCGCTATAAGCGCGATTGAGATGGCTCTCTGGGACATTAAGGGCAAGGCGATGGGAGTGCCGATCTACGAACTCTTAGGCGGCAAGGTCCGCGACCGAATTCGGCTTTACGCTCACATCGGTGGCGAAACTTTGGACGATTTGAAGCGGAGCGCCGAATTGCGCTTGAAACAAGGTTTCACTGCCGTCAAGTTTTGTCCCATTGAACCGACTCGACCGTTGGAAGGTCCGAAACTCATCCGCCAAGCAGTTGAAAGGGTGAAGGCTGTTAGGGAAGTGCTTGGTTGGGAAAACGACTTGATGCTGGACTTGCACGGAAGGACGACACCTGCCGTAGCGATTTTGCTCGCCGAAGAAGTTGCACCCTACAAACCCATGTGGATTGAAGAGCCTTGTCAACCTTTGAATGTTGATGCGTTAGCGGAAGTTGCTCACCGTGCGCCTGTTCCCGTCGCGACGGGCGAGCGGCTTTTCACCCGCTGGCAGTTTCGCGAAGTTTTGGAAAAGCGAGCCGCTGCCGTTCTGCAACCTGACCCGTGCATATGCGGTGGCATTTTTGAGTTGCGGAAAATTGCCGCTATGGCTGAAGCCTACTATGTCGGCATCGCTCCCCACAATCCCTACGGTCCTATCAACACGGCAGCGGCGTTGCAATTGGCTGCTTGCATCCCGAACTTCGTCATCCAAGAGCATGTCACCCTCGGTGAAGGCTTTTTGAAGCGACCCTTTGAGCAGGTCAACGGGTATGTGTCTGTGCCTGAAGGAGTTGGTTTGTGTGCGGAACTGAACGAGGACAAAATCGCTCAAATTCCGAAGCAGTTCCGCGAAACCCCACTGGTCCACTACGAAGACGGAGCGGTTGGTGATTGGTGATGGTCGAAGTTTACATCGGTGTTGGTGAACGAGGTTGCGAACTGGCAAATGAGTTGAGGGCGGTTGCGATTATCGTTGACGCGTTGCGAGCAAGCGCCACTTTGGCAACCCTCTTTGAGCGAGGTGTCTGTGAAGTTTGGGTCGTCTCGAAGGTAGAACAAGCGTGGGAACTCAAAAGGCAAATGCCCGATGCATTGCTTGTTGGCGAACGAAACAGCCTGAAGGTTGAGGGTTTTGACTTCAGCAACAGCCCAACGGAAATCCTGCAAGCGCAAGGTTTGGAAGGGCGGCGGGCAATTTTCACATCAACAACCGGGGCGAAACGAATTTTGGCTTGCGAAAACGCAACGGCAATTTTGGTGGGAACGACTATCAACGCAAGCGCAGTGGCGAAATCAGCGAAAACTTTGGCGGAGCGAAATCGCCACCCAATTGTCATCGTCGCTTCCGGCGTTTACGGTCGCGGGGAAGAATGGGCGTCAGAAGACATCGCAGCGGCTTGGACAATTGCTGAGCGAATAAGCGGTCAAATCGTCCAAGCACCATCTTCTCCCTTCCGCCCCTCGTCCCACCCCCCTGGTCTCTCACCAAGCGACCTTGAGCGTGTGTTTGCTGAAAGCCTTCACGGTCAAGAGTTGATAGCGCTAGGGTTGCAAGCGGATGTCAACTGGTGTGCTCAAGTGGACAAGGTTTCATCTGTTCCCAAAGTCACTGCTTTCCGAAATTTCGCTGCAATCTTGCATCGCTATTCAGATTCGCCATAGTAGCGGCTGTAGTAGCGGTAATAGCGGTAGTAGTAGCCACCGTGCGGTGGCGTGACCTTGTTGAGGACAGCGCCGATGAGATGCCCTTGCGCAATTGCCACTTGTTCCTTCAGTTGCCTGAGCATAGGTCTCAGAGTTTGACCCGGAACGACAACAGCAATTACCCCGTCAGCGTGTGGGATGAGCAAAGCGGTATCCGAGACAGCAAGAATCGGTGGAGTGTCCAAAATCACCACTTCCGCCCGCTCGCGCAAATCTTTCATCAGCCTTGAAATTTGCTCGCTGTCCAGCAACTCTGCCGGGTTAGGAGGCAGCGGACCTGAAGTTATGGCTTGCAGGTGCTTTAGAGGCGTTTTCTGGAGAACCTCATCAAGGGTGGCTGCACCGACCAAAAAGTTGCCCAAACCCTTCTCGTTTTCCAAACCGAGACATTCGTGAACTTGTGGGCGGCGGAGGTCAAAGTCAACGAGGATGGTTTTGTGCCCTGACTGAGCCCATGCGATTGCCAGAGAAGTCGCCAAAAAAGTTTTCCCTTCTCCCGGGCTCGTGCTGGTCACCAAAATGACTTTCAGAGGCTTTTCCCTGCTCAGGAATTTCAAGTTTGCCCGCAATGACCTAACTGCTTCTGCTGCGGATCGGCGTGAAGCCATCAAGTCAAGGACATACTCGTGGGTCAGTTCGGGACGGGTTTTGGGGATACTTGCCAGAAAGGGGATGCCAAACCGTTCCTGAATTTCGTCCGCTGTTGTAACGGTTTCGTTCAGACCTTCCATGAGAAAAGCCGCCATAACTCCGAGCATCACGCCCAAAACCAAAGCGAGTGCCAAACTGAGCAACGGGCGCGGCGAAACGGGTTCGTGTGGCGGGGCAGCAAGGTCAGCAATTACCAAGTCACCCGTTTTGGTCACTTCCCGAATTCTCGCTTCTTCCAATCGCATCAAAAGGTTCGTGTAAACTTGCTCCGCTGCTTGCGCCTTTCTCAAGAGCGCTCCCAATCGGCGCTGGTTTTCTGGCAGCGCTTCCAGTCGCTTCCTCAACTCCGGCAAAAACCTGCTCAGTGCTTGAAGCCTCGCTTCCGCTGCGAAGCGATTTGCCTCGGCTGTCACAAGTTGCTGGTAAAGCAATTGGTAGGCTGGATTGGGGGCGACTTCTCGTTCTTTGACCAATTGCCTTGCCTGCTTAGCGAGGGCTTCGCGGAGGGTCTTGATTCGCTCCTCAACCTGCTGGACATCGGGGTGCTCGGGGGTGAAAAGGGCGAGCAACTTCGCCCGTTCAAGTTCCAAGGCTGCGAGTTGGTCTCTCATCTGCTTGAAGACGGGGTCTTCCTTCAGGACATCAACGGAGACGATTGGTTGCTCTCGCTCAATTTGCTGCCTTAGCCTCTCAACCTCTGCTGCCGCTGCGTCCCTTTGAGCCTGAGCATCGTGCCACTCCAGTTCGTAGGTTCGCAAGGAAGTCAGTAGCGCTTTCGTTTCCTCAGGGATGTCAACTATCCCGAGGCGCTTTTTCTCTTGGGCTATTTGCGCTTCCAACTTTCTCAACTGCTCTTCCAAAGTTTTCAGGCTGCGTTCAATATAGCGACGCTCTTGGGTAGCGTCTCTTTGCGCTTCCCTTGTGAAGCGCTGGACCATCGCTTCTGCGATACTGTTGGCAACTAATGCCGCTAACTCTGGGTCTGGGTGTCGGACACGGATTTCAACCAAGTCGGGTTCAACGGTTTTCGTCTTAACCGCCTTCATCAAAACTTCCGCTGCCAGTTCTTCAAGTCTTTCTTCTTTGCTCACTTTGTCGCGTGGAATTTTCAACGCATCGTGGACAGTAGAATTTGCGTAAACCAACCTCTCTATCGTACTAAGCCTTCTGCCCTTCAAAATTCGGACGGCTTCCTGTGCGGTCAGGCGCGTTGTGATTAGGCGCTCAATCGTTTTCAAGTCAATCTGCTGGGGTTGGCGCTGCATGGGAATCGGCACTCCTGTCAGCACAAGAGGTTGAGTTGATGGTTGAACTCTGAGGATACTGACGGCTTCGTAAATGCGCAGTGCCGTGCGAAGGTAGCCCAAAGTGGCGAGCACCACTAAGACGGGAACAGCGACGACAATCTTCCACCTTCGCTGCAGGATTCTGATGATTTGCCGCAGGTCTATGACATCCTCTTCAGGCACTTCTGGTCTGTGGACTGCTTCCGCCATTTGTCCTCACCTTTTCCGCGTTTTCCAAAAAGTCAAAAATTGCCACCACCGTTTTTTCTGCGAGGTCCTTTCAATGCCTGCGATAAAGGCTTGAATGTCCAACCTGAGCGGGCTCCTTTGCCACGCAGGCTGGACATTCTGCCCTGCAACAATTTTGGACGGCACAATCCACACAAGCCTTTCCAACTCCAAATCGCTCAAGTTGCCTTTCAATTTTTGCACTGCAAGCGCCAAAGGGTAAGGGGTTTCGGGATCGTGCCAATCAGAAGCCAAAAAGTCAGCCAATCCGTTTTGGACAAGCCACCAAGCAGTTTTGCTGGCGGGATTGTCGGAGCGCAGCAGAAATTCAGCGTTCACTTGCAGTAAAGCACCGTTTGCCAGAAGCCGATACAAGTTCCGCTCGTCCTCTTGAACCCAGAAATATCGTTCAGGGTGAGCGATTATCGGCGTGACGCCGCGTGCCTTCAACTGGAACAGAAGCCATTCAGCGTAAAGTGGCATCTCGTTGGCATCAAACTCAACGAGCACATACTTGCCAGCGCCCGCATATGTCAGCGACAAAACTTTCTCCCACCTTTCAGGGATGTCGGGAAGAGCCCTAACTTCGGCAGCGCTGAAAATGCGGATGCCAAACTTTGCAGCCCTTGATGCCAAATCGGTCAAGCCTTCGAACCTTCCTTCAATGTCCAGCCAATCGGACTCGTAAACATGAGGGGTTGGAGCGACCAACTTGACATCGTTTTCAGCCAAAATCTGCAGCATTCGTTCGGTTGTGTCCCAATCGGGCGAACCGTCGTCCACTCCGGGCAAAAGGTGTATGTGCAAATCTGCCAACGGCACTACTCATCTCCCCCTTTGAATTTCGTGGCTTGTGCCACTCCTGCACAACTAACATTTTGCGGCATTTTGGGTTTCACCATCTTGCTCTTTGCCACAGGTTTGCGCCAAAAATTTAACGGTTGCGAAATCTTGCAGAGAGGGGACGAAAGATGGAGTGGCAGCAAAGTTGGTTGATTGCGCTCGCTTCAGGCAGTGCTGCCTTGACGCTTTTTTTGACCGTTTGGGTTCTCGTCCTTTCGCTGAGGTTGAAGCGCTTGACTCGCCTAATGAACCAACTTTTGCCTGAAGGTTCGGAGCGGTCGTTGGACCAACTGCTTGAGCAGTTGCTCATCAAGCAGGAGGAAAACCGAACCCTTTTGGCATCTTTGGAGAACCGCGTTGAGCAATTGAACTTGCTCCTGCAAGGTTGCCTTCAGCGGGTCGGTCTGGTCCGCTTTGACGCCTTTGAGGATATTGCAGGTCAGCAAAGTTTCTCCGTCGCGCTGCTGGATAACCGAGGCAACGGCGTTGTCATCACTTCGCTGTTTGGGCGGACTGAATCCCGTTGCTATGCGAAGCCGGTCATTCGGGGCAATTCGCCCCACAGGCTCTCTGACGAGGAAATGGCTGCCATTAAGCAGGCTATGGAGCAACCCATCGGGCATCGGGAGGGAAGATGAAATGCGCGAAGGTGAAGAGGTGGAGCGGCTTTTAACGCAAGCCAATGTCGAGCGGATGAGGGGAAATTTTCTGGCGGCTCGCAGGTTGATTGAGCAAGCGCTCCAGAAAGCACCAGAGCGTGCCGATGTCCACGAACTTTTGGGCGATGTCTACAAAGCGGTCGGTGACTTGCAAAATGCACTTGAGTGCTACCGAAAGGCTCGCGAGTTAGACCCGAAGCGCCGCTCCGCAGAAGAGAAGTTTGCAGCGACATTGCTGGAAATCAACCCGCCCACCGTCTCGGATGAAATCCCTTTCCTGCCCAAAAACCCGACTTTCGCCGTTCTCCTTTCAGCGCTCTTGCCGGGCGCAGGGCAAGTTTACAACGAGCAGTGGCTGAAGGGCATCGTTATGTGTGTGGTCGCTTTGCTTTCCCTCGGTTACTTCCTGCAGTTCTATCACCAAATCCGGAGCGCAGCGACAGTCTTACCAACGCTCGGGCAAGTCCAGCAGCAATTGGAACAAGCGAGTATCGGCGAAATTTTGCTGCTTTTGTTTGCAGGGTTGACTGCCTTTTGCGTTTGGACATGGAGCATCCTTGACGCTTACAACACCGCCCGCAAGTTCCAGCAACAACAGAAGCAACAAACTCCACCGCCGACTTTAGAAGGAGGTCAAAACCCGTGAAGGCTCAAACTCAGCCTGATTCCGCCAACTCGCAAATCCTGCCCAAACATCACTTGCTTCGCTTAGCCTTCGCTTTTCTTGTGGTTGTCGCCGCTGGTCTCATTTCAGGCTCAGCGAGAGTTGAAATCGCTTCACCCTTCACTGCCCGTCAGGCTGCGGTGCAAGTGATTTTTTACGATGGCGAAACGGGCGAAGTCATTGAGCCCAACGCAGTTCAGTTGTTGCCCCTTGCACTTCAAAGGCGGCTCGGCTATCAAGCAGAAATCTACCGACCAAAACCGGACTTTTTGAAAGCGACCTTGCAAAGCCTTTTGGCTTGGCTGTCTTTGTGGTTGGCGCTCGGTTTGACGGTCTGGGCAATCAAGCGGTCGCTTATGACGCTTCAGTGGTTTCAAATCGGCGAAATCGCAGGCTGGTTGATGGTTTGGCGGCTACTTCAAGCCATCAGCGTTTCGTGTTGGGTCTGGTTGCCAAACTGGCGCTCCGATTTGGTCATTGGCTTGCTTGACTTGGTTCAAGGGCATCCCGTCCCATCAAACTTGGCGTGGGCAGTTTTGTGGCGCGGTGCCATTTGGCTCGCAATGGGCATTGCCACATTCGTTCACATCTTCATCGCCTTTCGCCGCAAGTTCGCTTTCTCTCGGTTAGTCTCGCTTTTAAGCATGTTGGCAACCTATCTCGTCGCCCGCCTGATTTATGCCCTGTCAACGGGTCAACTGTGGCAGTGAACTTTCAATCCTGCGGGAACAACTGGCGTGCGATTTGGACATTCTGCTTGACTTCCGCTTCGCTCACCATCCCGATGGTCGCCGCAGGGATGCCGCAATCAAAAACGAACCGAATTGCCTTTTCTGGCGACCGAGTTAGCCCGCCTTGCCCCAAGACTTTCATGGCGTAAACTCCTTTGCCGTTTCGCATCGCTGTTTCCAAGACGGGCAAAACTTCGCTGGGCTTACCGTCCATGTGCATGCCATCGTAATTCAATCGTGCGAGGATGACATCAACCCAAGGGTGTTCAGATGCAACCTTCAAAGCTGCAAAACTGTGACAGGAAACGCCGACGGCTCGGATGAAGCCGCGTTCCTTCGCCTCGCTCAATGCTTCCATCACCGGTCGCATCGTGGTAGCCCAGTTGCCATCAACCAAGCAATGCATCAGCACGATGTCAATGTAGTCGGTGCCGAGTTCTTTCAGGAAGCGTTGGACATCTTGCCTCGCCTGTTCGCTGCTTCGCGCCGTCGTTTTCGTTGTGATGATGACCTTCTCTCGGTCAATGCTTTTGAGGGCTTCGCGGACATGGGGATGGGAGCCGTATTGGTCAGCGCTGTCAAACCAAGCCACGCCGTGTTCGTATGCTGTCAACAGCAACCTGACGCACTCACGGAAACCCAGCCGCGTTTGAGCGGAAGAGCCGCCCCAGCCGTATGTCCCGGTCCCGATGGAAAGCCTCGGCACGACGATGCCCGTGTTGCCGAGCGGAACCCACCAACTTTTGGTTTGGACTTCTCCGCCTATCGTCAACGCTTGCGCCATATCTCGCCACTCCTTTCCGAATTTTTGTGCCCAGCAAAGTTTAACCTGCTTTTCCACTTTTGGACGCACTCACGAGTTTGACTGCGTTGTCCCTTCAAGCCCACCGACTGTCCCTGTCCTACTACTCGCCACTCGCCATTCGCTACTCGCCCCACATTTGCTAAAATTGGTGCGGTGATGGAAATGGCGAGGACAGCGGAAGTTGAGCGAAAGACTGCCGAGACGCAGGTTCGCGTGAAGGTGAACCTTGACGGGACTGGCAATGTTCAGGTTGACACTGGCATCGGCTTTTTTGACCACATGCTCAATACCCTTTTGCGACACGCTTGGTTTGACGCAACGGTTTGGGCTCGCGGCGACACTCACATTGACGACCACCACACCGTTGAAGATACTGGCATCGTTCTCGGTCAAGCCATTGACAAAGCCTTGGGCGAGCGGAAAGGGGTGCAAAGGTTCGGGAGCGCCATCGTGCCGATGGATGAAGCGTTGGTGCTGTGTTCCGTTGACTTGAGCGGGCGAGGCAACGCGTTCGTTGAACTTCCCGTTGAAGGGAAAGTGGGCAACTTTGACGCTGAACTTGCACCAGAGTTCTTTCGCGCGCTGGCAACCAACGCCCGCATAACTTTGCACATCAAACTCCTTTCCGGCGAGAACAAGCACCACATCATTGAAGCCGCTTGTAAAGCCTGCGCCGTAGCCCTGAGGCAGGCAGTTGCAATCGTCCCGCACCTTGCCGACCAAATCCCTTCAACGAAGGAGACGCTTGCTTGACAATTCTCAACTTATCGGCTCAACTCGGGACGGTGGTTTGAGATGGAAAAGCAATCGTTGCTCAGGCAATTGCCTGCGGTCCACGAGGTTTTGCAAACTGAGACCGCACAAAAGTTGATGCGGGAATTACCGAGGACCGTCGTGACGGAGGCGGTCAGGAAAACTTTGGACAAATTCAGGCAACAAATTTTGAGCGGCGATGGCTTGGAAGTTCCGACACCCGAGCAAGTGGCGCAGCAAGCCCAATCGGTGCTTTGGCGCGAAGTCATTCCATTGATGCCCAGAGTCATCAACGCGACGGGCATCATTGTCCATACGGGTTTAGGGCGCTCGCTCTTATCGAAGCGAGCCGTCCAGCGCTTGGTGGAAGTCGCCACCCGCCCATGTGCCCTTGAAGTCGATGAAGTCACGGGCGAGCGGAGTTTCCGGGACTTGAGGGTTGAGAAATTGCTTTGCTTGCTGACAGGTGCTGAAGCAGCGACGGTCGTCAACAACAACGCCGCCGCTGTTTTGCTCATCCTAAACACTTTGGCGGAAGGTCGCGAAGTCATCGTTTCGCGGGGCGAGTTGGTAGAGATTGTTGACGATTTGAAAGCCTTCATGAGCGATGCGGAGAATTGGGCTGTGGCAAAGCCGGGCGAAAGGTTCTTCTACCTGAACGAAGGTTACTTGCTGCTCGGTCGCGCCATTGAGGTCGCATCGGGCAAAAGTTACGAAACCTTTGTCAAGGAACGCATCCTTGAGCCACTTGACATGACCAGAACGACTTTTCGGCGAGAAGACATCGCTTCCGACCCAGATTGGGCAACGCCTTATGTCATTGACCGTGATGGCAAACAAGTCCCCTCCCGTTTCCCTTTCGGCATCTCAGCCGATGGAGGTCTAATCAGCACCGTCCTTGACCTGAGCAACTACCTACGGTTTTACTTGGCGCGTGGGAGATGGAAGGGAGTGCGGTTGGTTTCGCCAGAAAGCCTTGAGCAGATGGAAACGCCGCATATCCCGTTACCGTCGCCCCTTTTCGGTGAGGAAGGTTATGGGTTTGGCTGGAGCGTTTACCCGAACTTTCTCGGTCACAAGTTGATTGCCCACAGCGGCTCAGTTTTGGTTCACACTGCCTTCGCTGGCTACATCCCTGATGCAGGCATTGGAGTGGCGGTTTTGGCAAACGCGAGCGGACACCCGCTTTCACAAATCGGCATGGTCACGCTCGCAACGATGCTCGGCGAAGACCCCGAAACACTGCCTTTCGTCCGACACGACAAGTTGCTCGAGAAACTCGTTGGTCGCTATGAGACATACAAAGGCACGATGAGTTTGCAAGTGAGCCGAAAAGGAGACGGTGTTTTGCTGGAGACGAAAGGCAAGTTGCTGGAAAGTTCCGTCCCGTTCCTGCCCGAGGAAATTTTCGACACTTACGCCCGCTTCTTCACCATCCAACACAGCCGCAAAGTCGTCGCCGAGTTTCTCGTTGATGGCGAAAAAGTCACGCTCCTCTACGAGCGCTACAAACTTGTCAAGGTCGGGTGATGACTTCATCCCAACTCAGGAAATCGGGAGGGCGAGGCTCCAGCCGAGCCAGAAACGGCAGCGATTGGCGAATAGCGATTAGCGAATGGTGAATAGCGAGCGGCGAGTAGCAAATGACAAGTGGTTTTATAGAGCAATGCCCCTGCATTGCCGAGAAATTTCGGCACTTGACAATCTTAACCCATAACTCAGCACCTTGCACTATTCTTGTGAACGCTTACACGCATATTCTCTCGCACAAAACTCAAAACCTGCAACGCACAACTCTGGCAGCACTTAACATCTCCGTCAAAGTAATGCACACTTTTGACGCAACTGAAGAAGGGAGTGACCCGCCATGCGGCTTCGGAAGCAAATCAATCAATTCAAGACGGCTGTCAAGGAGCGGTTCATGACGAAGCGGAAACTGATTCACCCGCGAGAGGAAGTGACCCAAATCGTTCACGAAATTCGCAGTTTTTTGGCTTCCCGACACACCGAGGGGCTTCGCCAGTTTTTGGAGCAATTCCACCCTGCCGACATCGCTCTGGCAATGAGGTTTTTGCACGACAGCGAGAAGGAGCAGGTTTTCCGACTGCTTGACCTTGAATCGGCTGCTGAAGTTTTGGATGAGGCTGACGAGGCGACCGAGCGACACCTTGTCCAAACGACTGACCCGGAACGGCTCTCCGACTTGCTTGAAATCTTGCCACCAGATGAAAGCGCCGACATCGTTGGAATTCTTGAACCCGAGCAGCGAGAACAAGTCTTAAAACTGATGGAGCCAGAGGAAGCACAGGAAGTCCGCGAATTGCTTCGCTATCCACCCGACACCGCAGGCGGCATCATGTCACCGGACTTCATCGCTGTCAGAGAGGACATGACCGTTGAGCAGGTGCTGGAAGTTTTGAGGGAGCGAGCCGATGCGGAAAGCATCTTCTATGTCTATGTCGTGGACGAACAAGGTGTGCTCAAGGGTGTGCTCAACTTGCGCAAATTGCTCACATCGCCGCCGAACACTTTGGTTCGGGACATAATGACCCACGGTGTCATCTTCGTTTTCCCAGAACAAGACCAAGAGGAAGTCGCTCACATTTTCGCCCGCTACGACCTTTTGGCTTTGCCCGTCGTTGACCACGACTATCGGCTCATCGGCGTTATCACCGTTGACGATGTGATGGATGTCCTGCAAGAGGAGTTGACAGAAGATTACTTCCGCATGGTCGGTTCAGATGCAGCCGAGTTGGAGCGCAAGACACCCGCAGAAATCGCGAAACTCAGGTTACCTTGGCTGCTCATGACTGTCGTGATTGAACTCGTAGCGGGTTTCGTCATCCACAGGTTTGACAAGACCTTGGGCTCTGTCATCCTGCTTGCGTCTTTCATGCCCGTTATCCAAGCGATTTCAGGGAACACAGGGCTTCAATCAGCCACCATAGTCGTGCGCGGACTGGCTACAGGTCACATCACTTTGCGAGAGTGGTGGAAGCCTGTTTGGCGACAACTCCGAACGACGATGATTTTGGGCGCCATTTTGGGGACACTGATTTTCTTCGTTGGCGGCTTCTGGCACGGTTTGCAAAAGATGCACGAACGAGGGACATGGTTTGACCCTGTGTTCGGGTTTGTCGTCGGGTTCTCCATGTTCATCGCTATCAACTTGTCTGGTTTCGTCGGCACAGTCATCCCAATGATTTCCAAGCGGTTAGGCTTTGACCCAGCCCTAACTGCAGGTCCCTTTGAGACAGCGTTCCAAGATGTCGTAGGTGTGACAATCCTTCTTGGGTTGGCAACGCTGCTGCTACGGTGGTTGGCATGAAAAAGCCGAGCACCGGGAAACTCGTGATCGGTGGTCTGACCATTGTGCTCGTTGGGCACATCGTTTTTGCCCTAACTTACCAGTGGCTCATCCCGCTCGGTTATGGTCCTGACGAACCGCGCCATTACGGCTACATCCAGCACCTCGTCTTGTATCGCTCATTGCCTGTTCTCGGTGACCCATCGCATCCCTACTATTGCCACATGGACCCGCGCCCGCCCAACGCAATTGGGATTCACCCGCCCCTTTACTACGCACTGCTTGCGCCCATATACGCTTTGGTTGCGGGGCAACGCATTGACCACCCTCAAGCCAATCAAACGCCTTTTCAAAAACTTCCGCCTTCCCGTAGTCTGCTCGTGCAACATATCTTGCGCACTTTGTCGCTATTGATGTCGCTGGTAACTCTCTGGCTCATCGCCCAAACCGCTTTGTTGTTTTTCGACTGCCAGTCGCCAATCGCCATTCGCCAGTCGCTGGATGCTTGGTGGCTTTTAGGGATGGTTGGATTTGTCGCTTGGCTGCCACATTTTCTGATGCTCAGCGCCGTCATGAACAACGACACGCTAACAATCTTGCTCGGGCATCTTTTTCTGTTCCTTCTGGCGAAGCAAGCCATTTCAACAAGCAACCTGCCGCCAGTCGCCAATTGCCAGTCGCCAGTCGCCCTCAAAGAAGCCGCTGCTTTGGGACTTGTTTTCGGACTGCTTGGTTTAAGCAAAGCGTCGGCGCTTGCTTGGTTGCCCCTTTTGCTGCTTGGAACTTGGCAAATCGCAAAACGCTCTCACCCGCATCAATGGTGGCAAAGTGTTGCCATCGCTTTAGGCTTGCCTGTTTTGATTTGTGGCTGGTGGTATGTCCGCTTCTACTTGCTTTACGGGCGTTTGATGCCAATCGTCAAGTGGACGGAGAACCCGGACTTGCTGCTTAATTCGCCAACGGATTTAATCTGGCGTCCTGACGCTTGGTTTCTGGTTTGGCGTTTCCTTTTAGGCGTCGCTCGTAGCCTTTGGGGGCAAGTTGACTGGTTCATCCTCAAACCCGAACATGTTGCCGCTTGGCGCCAAAAATTCGGCACACCAGCAGAAACTGCATATCCGCTCACCGAGCCATTGTGGCTGTTAGCAGTTTTGCTTTCGCTATCTGCCCTCATCGGTTGGCTCGTTCGGTTCGTCAAGTGGGTTCAAATCACCAGTCGCTATTCGCCAGTCGCCGGTCGCAAATTGCACATTTCGCCCAAACATCAAGCAGGCGCATTCCTCATCTTGGGCTTCGTGCTGCTTTTCCTCGCTCTCATGCATTACACCTTGTTCACCCATCCAGGGGGCTACGAAGGTGGACGATACTTGTTGCCATCCATTGGTGGGTTTGCGTTTCTCTTTTGGCAAGGGCTTTTTGGCATCGTGCCCGAAAGGTGGCGACCAGCGCTTGTCTGCTTCGTCCTCGCTTTGCTTTTGGCGCTGAACATCGGTTGTGTCATCAACTTGCACAACTTCCTCAACCCACTTTATGCGCCGTCATGAAAGGAGGCGAGAAAATGATGCACATGCACAAGTTGTCAGTCGCTAATTGCCATTTGCTGCTATTTCTGGCATCGTTGCTTGTCCTAAGCATGATTTGCATGACTTCTGCAGTGGGCGGGTGGCGATTGGGGAAGGATAGCGTTGCACACTGGCGACCTATGCCCGACTGGCTCGCTAACCCTTCCGCAAATGCAAAGGTTGAGGCGACTGACGAAGGGCTTAGGTTCTCCGTCCCTGAAGCGGGCAAGGGCATGAAGTGGCTCATCAACGCACGGTGGGTCAACACAACTCGGTTTCGCTACTTCGTCGTCCGCTACAAGGCTGTAGGCTTGGACACCAACCGACGCGATTACTTCGTCTGGGTCAACGACAATTCTCGTAGGGCGCAGGAAGAGCAAACCCTGATTTGGCTCAACGAACTGAAAAGCGACGGTCAGTGGCATTATGCCGTCGCTGACCTGAAGGTGCTGGAAATTCGCCCCTACCTTTCGCATCTCGCCATCCAAGTCCAAGCATCTCAACCAAATTGCGAGGTTTTTGTCAAGGAGTTAGTATTTTGTGACCGACTGCCTGAAGGGGTTGTTTTGCCTGAAAAGCCTTTGCCGCCGTTCCGTGAACGCCCATTGCCGCTCCAAACTTTGGCAAGATTGCGACCGCAACCGACTTGGCTTCCCAATCCTGCCGATTCTGCGGAAGTCCGTTTGACCGAAAGCGGACTGCTTCTGCGCGTTCGTGGCTTTGGGCGTGGCATGAAGTGGGCTTTGGAGTTTGACCTGCCACTTCAGGTCGGCGACACACCTTACTTGCTCGTTGAGTATCGCGCCGTTGGAGTTTCGCCGATGCGGGATTATTTCGTCTACACTGCGCCCCGAAAGCCTGTTTTGCCCCAACCCAACTATCACGCCGCTTGGTTGGATGAACTTGTCGCCGATGGCAATTGGCATCGTTTGATGGTCAGAGTGCCCGAACCTGCTCAAAGAGAACTCGCCACTATGGCAATCCAAGTCCAAAGCGAGAGCGAAGTCGCCGAAGTCGTCATCCGAAGCATCAAGTTTGTCAACCGACCGCCAGAACCGGACAAGTGGCTTGAGGATGTTTTGCCCGAAGCGCCGAGACGCAAGGGCAAATTTGTCCCATTGGACATTTCTGACCGCTGCAACATCGCTTTGAGTCAGTTGGGCTTGGACTTGCCCGTCAGGGATTGGAAGTTTCGGCAACGCAATGTCGTCGCTGCTGGCATCCCGTTTATCGTCAGCACGAAAGACTTGAACGCTGTCTCAGTGGAAACTGATGAAGGCATGGGCACAATTGCCGTTCCGCTAAACAAGGCGGAAAAGGCATCGGAAGCCTACTTGCTGATGGCGGCAAGTTTCCCTCGCTGGGAAGAACCTTCCTACGGTGGCGGTTCATTGACCCGCATTCGCCACCCGCACCGCTTCGTCGTTGAAATCGTCTACCGAGACGGCAGCAGCGAACTCTATTTCCCACTCCGTGTCTCTTCCCGTCACCCTGAAGTCGTTTGGGGCTTGGATGTCTATGTCGTGCCGTTGCGCAAACCTGCTAAGGAAATCAGGTTGCACGACCGAATGAGGTTGGGCGATTTTGGCTTGTGCGGGTTGACTTTGAACTTGGGTGAACCACAATTCGGTGGGGCAAGGGACAAGGGACAGGGGGCAAGTGGGTTGTGGGATGTTCCGTCGTTGCCTGTTGCTCGTCAAGCGAAACTTGCGCCACCAAAACGGGTCAGCATCCAACATCGCAAGGACAGGTTGATTTTGGAAAACGCCAACTTGCGGTTGGTCGTGCAACTTCAACCGCCGATGCTCGCTGAACTTTGGCTTTTGCCCGCAAAGCGCAATGTGCTGACAGCGCCAGTGCCGCTCTTTTCGGTTCAATCTTGGGACGGCAAAGTTCAAGCCACAAGCGACAAATACCAACTGGAACGGGGCGAGGGACGAGGGGCGCGGGACGAGGTTGAACTTCGCTTGAAGCCGAATATCACCAATCGTCAGTCGCAAGTTGCCATTCACCTGAAAGCGCCAAATCCTTCGTTGCCCGATGTGCAGATTGTTTTGAGGATGGACGAAGGGACAACGGTTGAGATGCGAGCGGTCTTGCACAACAGGTCACAGCAAACGCAAAGATGGCACTTTCACTTGCCCGCTCGTTGGGGATTTCGCATCGGCGAAAACGACTTTTATGCCTACCCGGTGAGGACGGCAGTCATAAGCGACCGAGAGATTTCCCTTCGCTTCCGCTACAGCGGTTGGTTGCCCTTGCAGTTCCTTGACCTAAGTGCTCCAGAACTTGGCATCGGGTTGGGGTTGATGACGAAAGATTTGGTAGGCTTTGACAGGCGTGTGGAGTTGAAGCGTGAAGGCAAGGTCACTCACTTCGGCATCAGTTGGCATTGCGACCCGATTAATCCGGGCGAAAGCGTTGAGTTGCCGCCGATTGAGTTGTTCGTGCACGGTGGCGATTGGCGGCAATCTTTTGAGCGCTACAAGGCTTGGGTTCGGACCCGGTATCAGCCTTTAGCGCCACGCAAAGAATGGTTCCGCAAAGTTTTCGCTTTTCGGCAAGATTACATCGGCACAGGTCTGTTTGACTTTGCGACGAAAACTTATCGGTTCGCTGAGCGGGTTCAATTTGCGAGGGAAGCCTTCGGCGCTTGCGACTACTTGCACATTTTTGACTGGGGTGCTACTTTGCATCGGGGTCGGACAGGCGACTATGACCCTTGGAACGAGCGGTTGACGACTGCTGAAGAGTTCAAAGAAGCGGTGGCGAAATTGCAAAGTGCGGGCGTTCCCGTCGGGCTTTACATTGAGGGTTACCTTGTGGACGAAAGGTCAAGGGTTGGGAAGGCTCGTGGGCGTGACTGGGCACTTAGAAACCCTGACGGGAGCATCGCATATTGGGAGCCTGATAGCACCGAAATTTTCATGTGCCCTGGCGCAAAAGGTTGGCAGGACTACTTGGCGGGCGTTTACCGACGGGTTCGGGAAGAAACAGGCGCTCTCGGCTTCTACATTGACCAGTTTGGCTTCTGCGACCGAACTTGCTTCGCCTCCACTCATGACCACCCACCCGATTGGCATGTCCTTCCTGGCGAGGGGCAATTGACGAGGAAAGTGCGGCAAGCCTTACCGCCAGAGTGCGTCGTTTACACTGAAAACTTTCCGCCCGACATCCACACAGTGCTTCAAGATGGCAGTTTTGACTACGCCATCAACTACTTCCAGACTACCGCTCACCGATGGATGCCAGTGCCTGTTAGGCTGGGGCGTTTTGCTTTCCCTGACTTTAAGGTGCTGCAAATCATCGTTTGCGACTTGCCCGTCGGGACGAACGAGGAAGCCGTTCGGCAAGTGTTCTTCAACGGCGATGGTTTTTGGATTCAGGGTGAGCCTGATTTTTGGTGGCAGCCTGAGGCGCTATTGGTTTTGAGAAAATGCATTGCCATCTTGAGGGAGCACGCCGACGCATTTGCCAGCGACCGATGCGAGCCCTTAGTGCCGACGCTCGTCGGCGGGGTGTTTGCTAACAAGTTTGAGGGCAAGGGCAAGACCGTCTGGACGCTTTACAACGCCAATTGGCGAAGCGTCAGCGACGAAATTTTGGTAGTGCCGCATGTTAGCGGTGCACGCTACATTGATGCGTGGAACGGCGTGGAACTCAAGCCACGCATCGTCGGCAAAACCGCTTACTTGCGGTTGACCCTTGAACCTCACGGGGTTGGCTGCGTGGTGCAGGTTCGGTGAATGTTTCATGTGAAACATTGGCGTCGCAACGAGGCGGCAAATTTTTGGGGCATCAAAAATCCCAAGTTTTGCGTGCGCTTCCGAAATTGTTTCATGTGAAACATTCACGCACCCGATGTTCCGCTCCCTGCCGTCGTTTAACCAATCGCCAGTCGCCGTTCACTATTCGCTACTCGCTATTCGCCACTCGCTGCCGTTTCGCCACTCGCTATTCGCTGCCGTCGAGCCCAAGTTTCTCGCACGCTTCCAGAATTGTTTCACATGAAACACTCCGCCTCAAGGCAGGACTTTAGGACGCATCGTTCGGCAAATGTTTCATGTGAAACATTGCGGCGCTACCGGATGGCAAGGAAGTCAAAGCGATTTTCGATGCGCCATTGTCGGTATCGTGGGTCGGTGCGCCAGTTTTCGTAGGTGTCGTTGACCCGTTCCGTCAGTTTGTGGTGGATGACCTTAGCGCCGTTAGTTTTTCCGTCCCTCGCCCCTCGTCCCCCGTCCCAGATACTCAATGTGCCCCCGCAAATGTCGCTTCGGTCAAAAATCACTTGCACTTTCCGCCCGTTCGTTTGAACGGTCACGCCAACTGATGCAGGTTGGACTTGAGGCGTCACCGACATCGTTGGCACTTCACCCAGCCCAACCCTCATCACCACCAAAAACTCCACCAACCTGTCCCTTGCCCCTTGCTTCTCGCCACTTGTCCTGCGTCCCTCGTCCCATCCGCTCGGATGGATTTCCAACACTTTCAACCCCAAAGCCTGCTTGTCAAAGAGCGGCTGATACTTGGGCGACTGAGACGGGTCAATGGCGACAAGTTTGGGCGCT
>Ga0079997_117801_pt1 | contig 45113 bp, 55 predicted proteins | sample PerSpoCPS_CMetaG_FD_69200 | JGI IMG/M metagenome (GOLD analysis project Ga0079997, IMG submission 69200) | Archaeal communities from Yellowstone National Park, Wyoming, USA - Perpetual Spouter C (PS_C) MetaG (SPADES assembly) (version 2) | ecosystem: Environmental > Aquatic > Thermal springs >... | reverse complement strand
TTATCAGAATTGAGGAAAATAAAACTACTAAGAAAAAATGCGCTTTTATTCTTGGTAATCGAAAAATTGACTTTCAAAATAATGAGAATAATCAAAACAATGAAAACAATCAAAATGTTGAAATAATAAAATTTAAACGAAAAGTATTTTTAAATAGAATTTTAGATAATAAAATTACAGAAGAAGATCTTAAAATACTGTTTGTTAATATAGATAATCTTCCCATAAGTGAAGAAGATAAAAATATTCTAAAATTTAAAAATGAAACCATAGAAGGAAATAAAAAAACATATAATTTTGAATCTTCCAATTTATTACAAAGATTATCAGATATTTTGCAAGGTAATTTGAAATTAGAAAAGAATGCAGAAGATCATGCGAATGCTCCTAAAAACATCAATTTTAATAAAGAACCGATAAGTGAATTTATAGATAATCCTCGATACACATTATTTATTTCTAATGAGGAAAAGGTATTTAAATATGCATCCCGCAATAAAAAATGGACATCCTGCCATAGAACAAAATATAAGATAGTATATAATAGAAATGATGTATTTATATGTTTTGGAAATAATCATATTATTAAAAATAAAGATAAGGAATATTATAGAAGTAAAAAACCGGATTTTAGATTTTATGTATGTCCAATATATACAAAAAGAATAAATGAAGAATATAGAGGAATAACAATGGGCATTTTTATTACTGGATTGAAAGGTTCATATAACAATGAAAATTTAAGAGAAATATTAAAGTATGTTTATTCCTATCTTGATTCAAAATTCAATATCATAGAAAATTTAATAGTTTATATTTATAATTATATTTTCTCCAAATTTGATTTAAATCATAATGAAGTATTTCCAATATTTAGAAAATTATTCATGGATAATCTTATTGAAATAGTTCATATATCCAATGATTACATAGAAGATATGACAGGAGTTTGTATATATTATAAATTACCATTTATAATTCGTGAACATGATATAGTGAAAAAAGTATATTTACCCTCAAAATTTATAGATAAATATGAAGATTATAATGATGATAATGACATGGTTGATTTTATCTAATATAATCATTAAAAATAAAAATTAAAAGAAGAGAAATATGGAATATGTTTCTTCTTGCATTTACTCAAAGTATAAAATTTTAGACAATCTTATGATTTACTTTTATAAATATCTCTTTTCTAGTTTTAAGATTGACCACAATGAAACATTTTCAATTTTTAAAGAATTATTTTTAAATTATAGTGAAAAAGTCATAAATATATCTTTTGAACAAATATATGATTTAATTGGATGTTGTATTTATTATCAACTACCATTTAAAATTGAAGATAAAAAAATGAAAAAAGAAGTTTATCTAGAATATGCGTTATATTGATATTATTCAAAAAATAAATGATATATCCTATGCCGAATTAATGGAAGGTGATCGTTTTAGCATCGAGAAACATCCGTTTTATGAGGCATATAAAATTATAATGGATATAATCAATCATGACGGAAAAATACTTATTATAAACGATTATGATACTGATGGTATTATCTCTGGATATATATTATATCAATTTTTAAAAAATTTAATCAAAAAACAAGATAATATAAATATAAAAACAATGACGATCAATGAAGATAGAGAAGTTAAATTTTACGATCATTATAAAAAATATAATTTAATCATACTTGTTGATATTGGAATTAATGCATATGATTTTATTGAGGAATGCTATCATAATAATATATATACAATTATAATTGATCACCATAAAATTATTAGAATAAATAATAAGGCAATTAATATACATCCGAAATTGTTATCGTATTTTGATAATTTATCGGCATCCGGATTGGTTATAAAATTTATTGAATACGCAATTGACAAATTGGGATTATTTTTCGATGGATATGAAATATTCTATGCATTTGGTGGTATAGGAACATATACGGACATGGTCGGATGTAGACACGAAAATAGAAGAATTATGACATTGGGATATAAAAATTATCTACATAATATTAAACAATTTTCCAAATTTTTCTCCAATATAACATCCTCAGAATTATTTCTATATAGTAAATATTTTTATTATATCGTATTAGGCAGTATTTTTAATTCCATTTATAGAATTAAATGGGATTTTAAATTTAATTATAACAATCTAGAAGATAACGATTTTAATGAAATATACAAACTTTATTCACTAAAAAGGAAATATACCAAAACCATTCTTTCTAATTTGAAAATAAACACCATCGACAAAATATTGGGTTATTTCTTTATTGAAGATTATAATATGTTGGGATTATTGGGGAGTATTTCAAATAAAATTCTTTACGATAAAAATTTTGACATGGTAATTGGCGTATGCAAAACCATAAACAATAATTACAAATTAACCATCCGTTCTAAAAATAAAATATTTTTCATTAATATGTTAACCAAATATTTTATTAAATCGGGAGGACATGAATATGTTTATAGTGGAATTATTGAAAATAAAGAAATAGTTAGTGAAATAATAAATAAAATTTATGATTTATTAAAAATGGTGAATTATAAAGAAAATAATCGTTATATTATTAACATTAAAAAGATAGATATTGAAACACTATTGGAAGAGTATATTTCTCTTTATCCATTATCTTACGATTTGAAAGATGTATTTTTCAAAGTGGAAAAAAAAGATTTAAATAGTTTAGAAAGATATATATCAAATTACGAAAAAATTAAAAAATATTTTCAAGATAATAAAGATTATATCATAACACAAATAGATCCGTATTATGCATTAGTAAAAGGAAAATTATATTTAAAGGTGATATTATGAAATTGTATGAAATTCCTCTTCCTAAAATGATATCATATCATATGCCATTTAACGGTTTCATCGTATTTAATAACGGGAATTATATTTATAAAAAATTAAATTTAATTAATTCGGGAGAATTTTATGATATGTATGTAATTAGTAAAATCATTTTAAATATTTTAGATGACTTATCCAAATGGGGAGTTGATATTATTATATTAATAAACGGTATTCCATTAGATTATTTTGTATTCAAACAACAAATAAAAAATACTTCAATTGTTATTAATCCGCAATATCTAAATAAAAATATTATCACCCCTCTCAGGAATGAATACTATATAATAAATATGCCCAAAATGGTTCAAAATGAAAATAATACCAATATCACTATTAAAAAAAGAGATATAAAAACTATATTCCACACTGAAAAAAATAACATAAATATCGTGGCAAAATATTTTGAAGAAAAACAAATATTCCCAATAGAAATATTTATTTCAGATAAAAATTTACCAATTTCTATTTCCAGAGAATTAAGAGAAAATAGATTAACTAATTTAATTATAAGAACCATACCGGATATTATTATTTTGGATAAGGAAGAAAATATTAGAATGTATGAAATTAAAAGGAAATATAAAATTAAGGGCAAGAAAATTATACTTAATTTAGAATTAGTTCAATATCTTTTCAATTACATTTATACTAAAAACAATTTAGAAGTTAATTATATATTAACTGACGAAAATAATACAATTAATTTAAATACTGTGGAAATTTCAAGATTTATAAATAAAGTTGTTATTCATCCTTTACATACTAAAATTGTCCATTTGTTTAATACTTGTTTGATGTTTTGTGAACAATTTAATGTTGATTATGAGATAAGAGAATTTCCTATTAATCAAAACATTAGTGGTGATCCATATATTATTTTAGAAATCCCACATTAAAAAGTATGAAAAATATGATATTGTATCCTGACGAAAATTTTATACATCATTTCAAGATTTTTGTTACCATTTTGGAAAATTATATTGAATCTCAATATGGAACTTCTCTTTTATTAAAACAATATGAAAATATACAGAATATTAATAAAATAATTATCAATTTAGATGGAGTTAAACCGATATTTTCTATTCTTACGGAAAATTATTATATTGACATTGAAAAATTCAAACAATTTTTCTATATTAATAATATAAGATACATTTTGTTGCCGAAAGTTAAATTTGTTCATGAAATTATAAAAATCGAAAAAATTTCTGAATCATTTAAAACAATAAAAATTCGTTATAAAAATGAAGAATGTATTATTGAAAAAATTTACGAATATGACATAAAATATACTTATAAAGGAAATATAAAAATAAATTACGATTTATTTATTACTATTGAACCAGATAAAAGTTCAATAAGTAAACATAAAATTTATTATATTAATACTCCTGATAAAAATTTATTATTGATTTAACATAAGAAAATAAAAAAAGAGGAGAAAATGAATTGTAAGAAGTGTGGAAAAGAAATTATTGAAATTAAAGATATTTGTCCATATTGTTTTAATGGAATTTTAATGGAGATAAAAAATTGCAAATTTTGTGAAGGAAAAGGATATGTTATTATTAGAGATTATTGCCAAAATTGTTATATAAAAATTAAAACGCAATTTATACCACAAATTGATGAAAAAGATCTGAATCGATTAGTAAGATATGATTGGGATAAAAAAACCATAATTTATGACTATGACGAAATGGAAAGAATAATAAAAGGACAATAAGTAATGATTAATTATAATTTAACTTTAGACAATATTAGAAACATATTAAATATTAATAGAACAATATTTTGTAAAAATCGTTTCTTTTATGTTAAATTACCATTAAAAACAAATACATTTGTATTTTCTATGTTTTATAATGAAGATTTATTATTAGAAAAAACCAATTTATATCATTTAGTATTTTCTCCAATATTTAATTCTATAATTACATATAACTATTTTACAACTAATAAAATTTATCCGCCAGTATTTTTAATAAACAATAATCATCTTCTTGGAATACTTTTATATAAATTTGAACAAATTGAGGAAAATAAAGTATTAATTAAAGGTCATTTTGAAATAAATATCTTTAATAAAATTATTAGGTATAATCCTCGATATTCTTTTGAAAGATTAATTCAACTTATTGAATTATATTTTAAAGTTTTTATCACAAATAAAGAAATCGTTCTTAATCTTAACAAAAATTTATATAATCGCGATTTAATAAAAATCAGTAATGTAAATAGTATTACTACACTTAAAAAATTTTATATCAATCCTATTCTTTATCATTTCAAGAATTTATTATTTAAAGAAAGAAAAAGTATTGAAACATTAATAAATGAAAAAAGAAATAAAGAAATTTATAAAAAAGTATATTATCCAAGAATTAATTTCTTAATTGGAATTAATCACGATAATATAGATAAATCCTTGTTTAATAAAAGACTAAAAATATATACAACCATTGAAAATAGTATAGATCCGTTTAGTTTTTAATATGTTAAAGGATTTGATTTACTCCGTTATAGAGGAAAAATATGATCATAATATTTTGAAGAAAATTAAAGACGAATGCGATAAAATGATTGATAATTTAGAGATGAATTTAAATTTATTGCATAAAAAATATAAACTTAATTATGTAAAAGATATTATCAAATTCATTAAAAAAGATACCGATTTATACGAAAGATTGAAAAGAAATGATTTTATTGTTACTTATATTGATTTAGATGAAAATGATAGTTTAATGAGTTATTATACTATTAACATTTTATTAGAAATAACAAGTTGTTATAATTTTAAAAAACATTTACTATTTTCTATGGGGGGTAATTTAGGTTCTATTTTGTCTTTATTGTTATCTCGAAACATACTTGTTTATTCCACGAAACATAAATCTAAATGTTATTTATTCTTTGCAGATAAAAAGGATATTTTAAATGTATTTAAAAAGTATAGTTTTAAGTCATTAAATTTTGATGATATTAAAACCACAATCAATTCCATATCACTTAAATACCCGATTATAGGAATTAGTGAGATTTATACGGAAGGAATCGTAGATACCATCGTATTATCATCTTTAATACACCACAATTATAAATTATTTAGAATAAACAACGATATATATAGTATGATGAAAGAATATTTATATATGCGCGGATCTAATCCATATGGATATTATAATTGGGTAGATATTCCACCAATATTAGTCTACCATAGAAGTTTGAATGATTTAATAAATAAATTATTTAATGGTTGTAATTTTAACAATAATGATATAATAGAAAATATTTTATCTGAAAGTGGCGACGAAAATGAAAATATATTATTTAATGATTATCTTATTTTAACTAAAATTTTATTTGAAATGTTTAATGTTCCACCATTTTTGTTATCTTTAGAAAATCCCGATATTATAAGGACAGAATCTCGTTTATTAGAACCATCACTTATTTTTACCATGCAACAAATTATAAAAAATTATTATAATGAAAGCAGTGGTATTTCCGAATTGGTTAATGATTATTTAAATTATGATTATGAAAATGAAGAAGAATACGAAGAAAATTACGATGATGATGAAGAAATATAATACCTATAAAAATATTTAACATTTAATATTTAATATTAAAAGGAGGAAACAATGAGACTAAAGTTCAGTTTCGAAAACAATAAAATAGTTATTGATATTCATGACGAAGATAAACAATTATTGAAAGAATTGGAAAATGGAGTTCATTTCATTGGAACTTATTTTAGATTAACTTATATGTCAAAATATAACTCTCATACTAAATATTTGTTATATTTTCTCATTAAAGAAAGTGATGATGAATATGCAATTTTTCCATTACTTTTACCGTTAGTATTTCATGAAACATATACAAAATACATTCCTTTAATTACCCAAAATTTAAGAAAATTGTTTAATGACATGAAATTAAGTCCGAATTTAAAAATAACCCGAATATTATATGAAGTGAGTAACTTAAATATAAGTGATAAAGTTTATTTGAATTTTATGTTTAGTAATTATGAAAATCTTATAAAATCCCTTATAAGAGAATATTATCCATATTTTGATCATAACGATTACATAACTATTGAAGATATTTATATGGAATATGGCATACAAAGATAAAAAAGGAGGAAAAACATGTATGTTGTAAACATTGAGGAAAACTCGTATACTATTAAAAGATACGACAATGATAATTTAAGTGATATTGAATTAGGAATTTTGTGTATAACACCAACATTGGGAATAATTGTAAAGAATAAAGTGAATTATTTAATAGATATGTTAAAAACAGATAAAGAAATTAGTCCTAATTTATTAAAATTATTACTATTATTAACTAAAAAGGAAATAGAAAGATCGTTTTCTTATCTAGAAATAACGCCCATTAATTTTCCATCGGTAGATTATAAAATTGATTTAATGTTTAATTTAGGTAACGAAGATATCATCTCATTACATATGTTAATTGATTATTTGATTAATAAATCTAATGAAGAAACGGTATATTTAACAATACATAATCCAATATTTATTGTTTTTGTATATTATGTTTTATATACGGTAATTTCAAATAATATGTTATTCTTGGAAACTAATGAATTATCTGACAAATTAGATATAATAAATTAAAAAAAAGAGGAAAAAGATGATATTAAACCAGTTTCTAAAAAGGAATTTTTTACTATTCAATGATATAAAAAATAATAGAATTAAAACCATTTATTATATTGCGAAAAACAAAGATCTTAATAAAATTTATAATGAAGAATTAAAGAAAATAGAAAAATTTTTAGATAACGATGAACAAACAATAAAATATTATGTGGATGATTTTATAAGTAATTTCTGTTTGTTTATTGATGAAGATTATTCCGATATTATTTACAATACATTTAAAAGTCCTGAATTTCAAAAATCATTAAAAAGAGATGTAAAATTCTTTAATAAATTAATAAATACTTTGGAAAATGCAAGTTTAAATTCCTATGAGGATTTTATAAATACTTTCTATAATTATGAAAATGAAATTAAAACATTTTTTAAAATTCCCGAAAAAATGTTAGATTATTATTGTCTAACTTCATTTTTATTTAAAATTCTTTCCGATATTGATTCATTAACAATATTTAATAAATTGGGAATTTCTAAACAATTGAAAGAAATTTTCGGAAATAAATATGTAAATGCAAGTAATTTATCTTTTTATATATTTTGTAACAATAAGGTATTTTATGTCTCATATGATCCGTTAGATTTCTTACATGCATCATATAATAAACCATGGTCATCTTGTTATAATCTCAATAATGGTTCCTATATCTTGTCTCTATTTTTCTATAGTTTATCATTCAATAGTATGATTATATATGAAATTAATAAGAATTTTGAAAATGGTGAAAATATATTCATGTTTTATGATAACATTTTGAAAAGTGATAGATTTATATCAAGAAAATTGTTGGCAAATCCTGTAATTGACGGATATGAATTTTTAATATTTAATTATAGTAAACGATATGGTAATACACCATCTTCAGAATATGTAGATTTATTTTCTGAAATTTACGAAAAATATGGAAAATTTACTAATAGTGCAAGTACTGATAAAAATATGATACCACTTTTAATCGGAAAAATACTTCAATTTATTTCAAATAGACAAGAACATGGTCAATATTATGATCCGGGTGATATTGTATTTTACAATAATTGGATAAAAGAAGAAATAGAAAATTATAATGAAATTTTTAATTTTGTTGAAAAATTTAATAAAAATTGTCCACATAATATTATTTATAAACATATAAAAGTAGATGAGAAGAAAATTGTAGAATTTTGTGATTTATGGGGATATGGAAAGAATTTTGGTATGAACATCAGCATAATTAATCGAGATTTATTCAAAAATAGAAGAGATAATTTCAGTTTATTAGAAGAACTAGGAATAACTATTGAAACAAATTATAATAAACCATTTAATGCATCTGAATATTTAGATGTTATTGACATAGTAAAAGATTAGAGGCGAATCGATCCAGTTAAATTATATTCTTTATTACCATATCCGATCGCGTTAATACTTATATTTATCATTCCCTCATTTTCATATTGAACATTATTTATTGATTTGATATAGTAAATATCGGGTGCAATTTCATGATAACATAAAATATCCTTTTCATTTACTTTTATATCTTTAATTTCCATGAAGGGATCATTCGTTTTTATAATTACTTTTATAACATCAATTTGTGGTATATAAGATATTGCATATATATATGCATAAGGAACAAAAGAAAAATTTGGTATATTTCCGTTTCTAACTGTAAATTGCGATTTTATTATTTTTCTTTCTATACCATCTATAAATTCCCAAATATCGTAATAATTACCCGTTTTATCTATGACTATATTGGGAATATAATATACATTTAAACAAGTTATTTTTTGGGGAATAGTATTTTCTATTTGGAAAACAATATTGTTTAATCTATCGAAAATTGTTAATTTCTTTAAAAATGCGATATCAGATAAATTGTTTGCAACAATATCTAAATTAAATGGTTCATTTACTAATGCCTTGTGTTTAAATTTCATATTGTTATTAAAATTTTATTTTCTATGAATTTTAATGGTCCCATATTCAATTGATGATTTCTAACTTTCAATACTTTTATTCCATTTAAACTATCCTCATCAATTGCAAATAATTCGCCCTCATTTGGTCTAATTATTCTTTTAATTGGTATAAAAATTATTCCCGCCCAATAAGGTGATATAAAAAATAGAGACATATACATTTCATTTCCTATTAACATATTCATAGAAGCAACCTGGAATTTGTAATTTTTAATATCTTTCTGAAATTGTATTTCCTTAATTTTATTTTGCCAATTTCCGTATTCCAAATCTGTTCTTGTTATTTCATAAATATCTTCATTATCTTTCGATATTAGAAAAATAACGGTCCTATCTAATAATCCGCCAAAAATTTTACTTAATATACCAACTATATGAGTGTCTAATTTTAGTTCATTATCAAAATTAATGACATCGTATAATTCTTTCTTTACAATATCCATTAAATTTCTAACAATCTTTTCCTTAAAATCTAATATTTCTTTTTCTTTGTTATTCATTTAGTTTTAAATGTGATATTTCAAATTTAAAAAGGAGGAAAAATGTTTTTAATAATTCCGGTTTTACAAAGAAAAATAAAAGAATATCAACATTTATTAAATAATATAAAAGATGAAGATTTTTTAGATATGATTTACCCTTTAAATACTATTGAAAAAGGATGTGTAGAAATGCCTTTATATAGTTCAATTTTAAGTGCCATTTCATTTTATATTTTATGCGATTTTCCAAATAAAGAAGATGTTAAAATAGAAGAAAAATATTTAGAAATATCGCAAGTTAAAGATTATTTTGACGATAATATTAAAAAAATTTTAAGTGATGATAATTATGTTAATTCTTTTATTTCGTATGATATAGATAAATATGTTATTCTTTTTACGAAATTTAAAAACTATAATATTCCTCTATATCGTTTTATCGCCTATTTTGCCCTAGAAATTGAAAATAATTTTGACAAATTTAAAGATAAAAAGATAGTATTTTTCCTTTCAGATAATTTACAATTTATTAAAATAAAGAATGAAATCGAATATAATGATTTCAAAAAATTTTTGGGCAATATTGTTTTTTATAACAAAACTAGTAATGATTACTTATTAATTTATAAAATAGAAATGCCAATAAGTAATTTTCTATTTCTTTGTTCTAAATTTCTAGTTTATTCTAATTCTACTATAAAATTAAATCCATTGGATTATAATGATGAAGATATTTTAAAAGAATATAAAGAAATAACCAATAAAGATGCCTCAATAGAAAAAATTAAAAATGAATTTGAAATTATTAGAAAAATAATAAATATGCACAGATATACTACTTGTCTTTTAAAAACCGATGATTTCATTTATTATTCACTTCTTAAAGAATTGTATAAAAAAATTCATTGTGTATTTAAAAGAAAAGAAATAAAAAATGTTAAAAACTTTTCATTAAGGGGATTTAAAATAGTAAGAATATATCTTTATGAAATTGGTGATAATCCAATAGATTTATATGTTGAATATAATATTGATAGATACTTCGATATTCATACATATTTATTAAGAAATAAGTCTAATATCATCTTTAAAAATGATTTAGGATTTCAAAGAGTATATTAAAACATTTATATTTAAAAAGGAAGGAAGTATGATAATAGTTTCCAGAAAACCCACAAAGAAAGATATTACAATCAAAACTTTATCTAAAAAATCATGGATACTTAAATTTTCCAAAAAATATGATAGTATCAAGGAAATGTTATACGAATTAAAAGAGATAATAAATATAGAAAAAGAAACATTAAAAAATTCCAAAACTCATAATTTATCATTAATATTACCAATTACATTTTTACAAAAAAATAATGATCCCGAAAAAACAATAGAAAAAATAAATGTTATTCTTGTATTTAACGATATTAAACAAGATAACGAAAATCAAAATATTAAAAAAATAGAAAAGAATAAATTACTTGATTTTATAGGAGATTTAATTTATGGTTATTTTAGTAAAATTAATTATTCATTAAAAAATACTCAAAACACTTCTAGATTATCTTTAACATATTATAATTTGGAAGATGATTTAAAAAAAGAAGAAATTAATATTAACTACATAGAAAATTTCATTAAGGAAAAAATGAAATATGATTCAAAGGCAATAATCATATATCATATTTATCACATATTATATTTCGAAAATTAAGGATATGTTTCTTATTTTGCGTTCTGATTTTATAGATCTTCATATAATAGAAGAAATTGGAATTTTATCAAGTAAATTAATTAAAAATTCATGGAAGCATTTCTCTACCTCATTTTATCATTATTATAATATCATATTAGATATTTTGTATTACTATTCTTATATTAGTTTAATAAGTAGAAAAGAGTATTTTTTATGTCTTCCTTTATCTAAAGATAGTTTATATGAATTCTGGACATATATTAAACCATATAGTGATATTAAAATTATGGAATTTCATTCTTTAAATGAAGTTTTATCCTTTTTAAAAACGATTAAATATAAAGAAACAAATGTAACTTATTCATATTATTTTCTTCTTAAATCTTACAGCAGTTTAACATTTCTTATTCACAAATTATTTACCACATATTTTGCTAAATATGTGCAAAAAATTTTTAATGAAAATGTTAAAGACGACAATAATGACTATCATTATCATCATGAAATTCAAAATAAATGTAGTGAAATATGCCATTCTTTATTTGTATTGCCATTTTTTATTATTGGTATTCAAGAATATTTAACAGGTGAAGGAACAATATTTTTAAATAAAAATGATATACCATTTGACACTATATCTATTTATTTTATTAATAACTTTTATCTTACAGATATTGCAACAATATATTCCAGAGAGGAAAAAAGAAAAATTTTATCCAAATTTGATTTTCATTTAATAGATAAAAATGCAAATGAAAAATTTAATATTTATAAAGTTAATATTCCTCTCATTCTTCTTATAAAATTTATATTGGAAAAAATAATAAATATACTTGAAAATCCTATCGAAATTGATCCACAATTAGATTTAATTATAAAAAACATGAAAGATTTTGCAGTAAATATATTGTCAAAACAACCCGATGAAAGTTCATTGTTGTATATTAATAAAGATATTATTAAAGTTATTGATGAAGGATTAAAGCGATTTCCGAAATATGAAAATAATATAAATTTACCCGAAATAATTATTGATGAATTATTTGATAAAGTTAGAATGATATTAGGGAAAAGAAGAATAAACAATGTAGTAATAAATGAAATATGTCAATCAAATGATAAGTTTGGATTATCAATTTTGCTAAAAAATTTATTCGATAAAACACAAGAAAAAGATGTGACATATATAATATATGATAAACCCAAATCAGTTTTATTGGTTAATGAAAGATTAAATATAGGTTTTAAATTACTAACTAGTGCAATATGATACTTGTTTCAAATAAAATTTATAAAAATAAAAATATAATCTCTATTTTAAGAAAAAATGAATTCTATACGGAAAAATCTTTTACTTATCAAAATATTTATGATTTATTCTGGAATTTAAGAATTATTATTAAAGATACACAAGAACGCATAAAAAATTATAATCATAATTCATTTTATTTAATTATTCCAATTAGTATATATAAATTAGATACAATGACGGATATAGTACTACTTCCAGATTCCATACAAAGTCATTTTATAATTATTCTTCGAAATTTTCAAATTAGTGATAATGATAAAAAAGTAGGAGATTATACTAAATTAGAAATGATATTTCAAGTTTTATTAGAGAAAACAATTAATATATTACCTCCTTCGACAATTAAAAATACAAAAGATTCTTCTCATGATTTAAAATATACTTATTCTTTCGTTAAATTAAATTTATCCGAAATATTATTTAAAACAGAATTTGAAAAGAATATATTTGATATTAAAATAAAAAAAACAATCGATTATTTAATGGAATCTCGTCCATTTTCTATAAAATTTATACTTTATTATATCCCATATGTTATAAAACCATAATTTATTTGTTAAAATATTTTAATTTAACATTATAAATTCAAAGAGGAAAAAAAATGGTATTAGTTTTACCTTTTGATTTGGAACATCCATTCCACATAATTGCAAATACAACTAATTATATTAAAAATGGATTTGGGAAAAGAACTAAATTTGAAAAATATATATTTTACTATTTACAGTATCTAAGAAAACAAATACGAAAAAATTACATATACATTCCAATTTTAAATAAAGAAGAGATTAATGATTTATTAATAAAATTAAAAAATTATATAACTATTGAAAAATGTAATATGAATCCGGGCAAAATTAGGGAGTATTTATTACTTGATTTTAATTTTGTAAGAAGAACTTTAATGATGGATAATAATAAAATGGATGTATTGAAAAATATTCTATCTAAAATAATAAATTATAATGTAAGACAAGATAATTCGGTTAAATTAAACGATATTTTACTTATTTTATTTAGTGATGTTTATTACTATCCGGAAGAAATAACATTTTTAATTTTTAATAATTTTTATTTTATGATAGAAAACAGTATAAATCCAACCAATCCCGAAAATTTACTTGAAATAAAAACACATCTAATTGATATAAATAGTAACTATCTTGTTCTTAAAGTAAAAATCGATTATAATGCATTTTTGTATTATGTTTTTAATTATTTCTTGGAACAATATGAAATTAATGGAATAAATAATGAAAATGATGAAACAATGAAAATATTAAAAGAAAAATGCGAAGAATTTGTTTCAAATAATCCTATTAAATTAAATAACGAAAAAGGATATTGTTTTGAAATTGTAAAACTTATTAACGAATTAAATTTTAAATTAAACTATATTTATTATAGTATTCCATATGGAGAAGACTATTGGATACATCTCATAGAAAAAGAAATGATGTTAAATACGAAATCAGAAAAAAAAGTAATGACTAGATTAGATTATCATGGTTTTAAAGATGAAATTGTATTTGATTTTTATTTTGATTATAATTATTTAACTCCCATTTCTACATATTATTTGAGTGTAATATGATTTTACTTTGTAATACAAATAAATTAAAATTGTATTTTAATTTTCAAGATAATTCCGAATTAAAAGATAAAATTTTACTTTTATCTAATTTGAATATAATATTTCCCAATAATTTTCTATCCATATTATCAAAGTATAATATTTATTTGGAAAATATAATTTTGGAACCTAATGTTGATAAATTTTTAAATAAAATGTTTGATATTGTAAATGAAAAACATAAAAAAATAAATCAAGATACTTTTGAATTAGATCAATTTTATATTTTATTGCCATTTCACTTATTTTCTAAAAAAGTTCAAAATATAATTTTTATTATGAAAAATTTTAATGATCTACCCAATGATAAACCAATCCAACCAAAACATATCCTATCTTTATTAGAAGATATTATTATTTTAGGAAATAATAATTTTTCTCCTTCATTAAAAAATATTCAATACTTTCTTAATAAAGTAATTATATTTGATTTAAATGAATATTTTAGTACCGATTTTTATAGAAAAATTATATTTAGTTATAAAATGTATAAAATAAGAATTTTAATCGAAGAAAATATTAAAATTTGTCAAAATAGTAACGATAATATAATTTCAGTCATTACATATACTTTTAATAATTTACATTATCATAATGACTAATTAAATTATATCACATTTTTGAAAAATGGAGTTATTTTTCCTACTTGATAAGATAAATAAAGTATCCATTCCTAATGATATAATTTCTTTTATTATCAAATTTTCCGATAATTATTTCTTATCAATAATTATAACATATTATGGTTCCGTTTATATTATTGATAAAAATAAAATTTATTTCATAACTAATTTATTTGAAAATGAAAATCGTTACAAAATCAAAATTAAATATCAAAATTCAATTTTAAAAATAGAAGATCATTACGCATTAAAAGAGTATATTTTAAATTCAATTATTAATGAAGGAGTAAGTAATCGAGTAAACATACTTTTAAATAACAAATATATTAAAATTTTGAATATGGAATATTCTCCCATTTTGGAATTAAACATATTAGAATTATAAAAATGAAATATGATAATACAATCATTGATATTGATACATTTAGACATCGTTATTTATATTCCAAAAAAGTAATTGAAAAAATTAGAAAATCTTACGAAATAAATAAAAATTTAAATGAATTTAGTCCTATTTTCGTATTTTCTCATTCCCATATTTTATATATTATCGATGGAATATATCGTTATTTATCCTTAAAAGACATAGAAGATATAAAAAATATATTCGTTCCAGTAAAATTAAACAGAATTACTGATGGTTTTTTCTTTATATTAAATTTGAAACATAAAAACAAATTAAAATTGGAAGATATTGGAATTTTAATTGACAATTATATGAAAAAATATTTTGAAATTAATCTAAAAAATAAGAATGATAAAGAAGAAGTGTGGAATATTTTCATTAAATCTTGTTTTGAAATATTTTATTTTGTTAAAAACAAATTAAAAAATAAAGATATTATTTTTTTTGATTCTCCAAATCAATTTTCCGGTTTAATTGTAAAATCTATAATAACTTTTGATAATGAAATAAGAAAAAATTTATTAGAATATATTCACGAAAATAAAATAGAATTACCATCTAATATTGATTTTGATATTGATTTTAATCAAAAAGTAAAATCTTTATCAAATTTTTCATTTTTTTTAAATTTTCTTTTAGATAAAATTCGTAAAAAATACAAAAATATAAATGACATTCAATTTTGATAAATGGATTTTAAAATAAATTTTGATGATTTACCGTTTTCTATTGATTTTAATCGGATAGTTAATCCTTCTTTTTCAAAATTACAAACCGTAATATACTATTTAATCGTTCCTCAAAATACTGATATATTATTTCCGGATTTGGGAATTAAACCAGGATTATATTCATTAGATAAAATGTTAATTATTATTGAATTAGAAAATCTGTTTTATCGTTTAAAAGAAAAATTTGGAATTGATGTTAAATTAAAAAATATTGAAATAAATTCGGCACAAAATATTATTAACATAAATATATCAATTGATGGGACGGAATTTAACATTAAATTAGATAAAGAAAGAGTAAATTATGTTATGTGACATTTTTAAAAAGTAAAAAATGGAAGAAAAAACAGAAATAAAAACGCCAATTGAAAAAATCGTTGAACATGCCGTAGAAAAAGAAAGGGAAGAAAAAGAGAAAAAAGAAGAAAAGGAAGAAAAAACACCGATTCAAAAAATTTTAGAACATACGATTAAAAAACCCACAGAAAAAATTATGTCTCATTTAAAAGAAAAGGGAGAAAAATTTAAATATTTTCTAGGAGATAAATTACATCATACTGGCGAAAAAATGAAAGAAATAGGAGAATTTTTACATGGAGAAATAAAAAAACATAGAGAAAAGATTCATGGTTTTACATATCTTGCGGCAACATTTGGACTTGGGGGGATGATGTCAAATTTATTGGGACATAATCCATTCGAACATATGCATACCATTAATCCAGAAATAGTTAAAACCGGATTAGAGACTTTGGGTGTTACTTCTGTATTCGGTCCTCATATAGCAAAAGGAATTAGAAATATTGGATACGGTATTTCAAAATTTGGAAAAGAACTAAAAAAACCAACAGAAAAAATAAAAGATAAATAGACATTATAATATATGAAAGAAAATAAAAAATCGTTTAATCCATTTATTATACCCGTTATAGCAACTACCCCGGCAAGCATTTTAAAAGGAATAAAAATGGGAAGGTTGTGGCATTTAATAGAAAAGGGAGGGGGATCTTGGAAAGATATATTATTTTACTATCCTTATACTCACATATTACCAAATCTTTTTATTACTCCTACCGCCTATTTTTTAAAACGAATAGGAGATATAGCAACAGGAAGAATAGATTTTGACGATGAAAATTTTGTGGAAAAAATAAAAAAATATGAAAAGAAAGAAAATATAAAAATGTTGATTCATACTGCCACTAATATCGCTCTTTCCACAATATCATCTATTTTAATGAAAAAAATATTAGATAAAAGATATAAATCTTCAATAACAAATGAAACAGAATAAAGTTAATACACATTTTATAGTGGTATGTCAATAACCAAAAAAATTTTATACAAAATTTCTGATCAAACGGGAGTCAATAATTCTTCTAATCCCCCTGTTTTAGATAAAAATGATTCTGTTATATATAACTCTATTGTTAACTATATTAAAGGTACTTTAAGTTTTGTTCCCAAAGAAGATAAGGAATATGAAAAAGTAAAAAAAATATTAAATAAAGAAACAAAAAACCATACGCAAGATGATATAAGAACAATTCTAAATTTTGCCTACAAATATAGAACAATGATTTCTCATCAATATAGAAAAAATCTTAAAAAGGATTTAGAAAGCATATTGCAATCAAATGCGCGAGTAGCATTTAAAAATTTCAAAAATAAATATAATTTTGATATTTCATTATTTGCTAGACCAACTGTAAAAGAAACAATCGCACAAACTAAATTAGAACAAACAGCAGAACAACTGAGGCAAACAGAGCAGGAACTTGGTGAAACAAGAGAGCAATTAAAAAGAACTCGCGGACTATTAGAAAGAGCAAAGGGAGGATTAAAAGAACTGGCAGGAAAATATTACGAAGAAAGAAAGGCAAGAGAAAAAACACAAGAGGAACTTGGAGAAGCAAGAAGACAATTAGGAGAAACACAAAAAGCATTAAGTAAAGAAATCGAGAGAAAACATGAACTAGGAAGAGTAATTAGATATGGAGTTCCCGGTGTTGGAGGGTTAACTGCGGGATATATTTTTGGTCCAATTTGGGGTCCAATATTGGGAGGCGGTTCAGGTATATTAAGTAATTTATTAACCCAGATGATGCAAGGAGAAAGTTTAAGAGATATTAAAACATATTTAGGTCCAGTAGGAATGGGTATAGGAACGGGATTAGTTGGTGGTCTTTTAAGAAATATTATAAGAAAAAGGCAGAAAATATAATAAGTAAATAATTTAAAATTATGAAGAGTCCCACTGGAGTTAGTGCGAGGGATTTAAATCAAGTATTTAATGAAGTTGTAAGAGTGTTTAAAGAACATGTTTGGAAAAAAATTCCTGAAGATCTTAAAGATAAAAAAATAAATGAAATATTGCAAAAACGAGAATTAACCAATGAAGAAAAAAGAGAAATATTAAATTATATTTATAGTAATCGCGAGAAAATTGAACAAGATATAAGAAAACAATCTTTTAATAATCTTGTGCAATATTTTAAAACAGTAAATGCAGTTGTAACTCCCAAGGAAATATTAAAAGAATTTAAAAATAAATACGGTTTTGATTTCGAAAAGTTTGCAAAACCCACTTTAAAAGAGGTATTCAAAAGAGAATCGCCTGGTTATGGAGTCGCGATAGGCAGTGGTATTCCAATAGGTGGTATAGGATATCTTATGGAAGAGAAATTGAGAACTTCTCCTCTAGTATCGCAAGGAACTATGGGGTTATTATCAATGTTATCTTCCTATGGATCTGAATTTGTAACCGGGGAAACACAAAAATATGGAGATTTTTTTACACATATCGTTAATAGACATATGCCAATAATTATGAAGGGTTTTGCATCTTGGTTTACTGCAAATCTATTTAAAAATTTACTTAAAAAAATAACTTCAAAATCATAATAAATTATCGTTATAATTTATTACTTCTAAATCTTTTCCTTCACCCTTTATTTGTCCCTTCGCATTAGTTATAATATAATCCAAAATGATTTTTTCTTTTTTTCTCAAAGTAATTCTATATGTCGTTTGGTTACAAGAACAGGTTCCAATAATAACTTCATCATAAATATCTTTTCCACTACTCTTAAATTCATTCCAAACATTAGTATGAAAAGGAAGTAAAATATCCTTTTCTTGATTGTCTTTTTTAACACTAAAATGAACTAAAATGATATTTTCACTCATAGTTTTATTAAAAGTGAAAGTATATAATTTATTAATGAGTTATTTATTTTTGATAAAATTCTGTAAATACCGTCAAGTATCAATTTGATTACAAAAATAAGTATTTCTATCGTATAGGATAAGGCATAAATTAAAAACAATATACCAAAAAGAAAAGAAAGAAAAATTTCTCTAACTACTTGCATGGTTGTTTAATTTTGTTATTAAATAATTTACTATAACAACCAATACTGCAATAGAAAATATGTGGTTTATAACCGGAAAATATAAATGAACTATATACATTATTAGAGAAGACCAAAATCCCATACAATAATAACAGGAAAATAAATAAGGATTAACTTTAAGTTTTTTTATAAGAAATTCTCTTATCCATTTAAAAATAAAAAGAGGAGAATTCATTAAATTATACGCAAGGTAATAACTTGAAAGTATCAAAGATAAAATTTCAATCATAATAAAATTTTAAACTCATAGGATAAACTTATCAGTATGATTGACTATCTTGTTTTTAAATATAAACTTGGATATATCAACAAAGATGAAATTAATGACTTGTTTTACATTTTGTGTAAATTGGGTGTTTTTGATGAAAATGAAATTAACAGAAGTTTAAATTATAAAAAAGAAAAACTTTTTGAGAAAAGAATACTAATATTCACTATTGAAGGAAAATATACCATTAATCGTCCTCTTTTAAAAGAAATAATACATTATTTAAAAGGAGAAAAAAATGAATAATACATCTATCAATATCAGAAAAGAGGCGTTAAAGTCAATATTAAATGAAATACAAGAATTAGTTATAAATTATATTGATATTAATCTTCATTTTCCTCCTCCTAAAAAAATAGAATGGATACTATGTGATAAAAGTGAGTTTAAAGAATATTATAATGGAATGTTAATAAACGATATTCCTTTATACATCAATGGTTATTACAATTATCATTTTGATCTATATTCCGGTTCTTTTAGAACTTATCCTATATCTTGGGGAATATTAGAAGTAATATATGATTATGGAGATAAATGCATAGGATTAATAAGAACCGATATGCCAATATCATATCAAATAAAAACACTTATACATGCAACATTACACGCCGTTTTAATGACACATCATATTCACCATATTAATAACCGAAATTTAATAAAATTTTATACACAAAATGTTGATTTATATACCGATTTTTTAGAAGAATTTGAAGAAGAATTAAAAAAACAAAATTCGGAATTATATAAACAAATTGATGATTTTTATAATATATTAATCATTCTGGGTTCATTGTCGGATGATTTTATTAAAGATGAAAACAATCAATATATTTTAGATTTATCGTATATAAGAGATTTTTCTCAACTACCAAAAGAAAATGGTGATATATTATCCGCATTATATACCTTAAGAATTAACAGTGAAATTAAAAAAATAATAAATATATTTCGTTTAAGGGAAATGTATAGTAGAATAGTAAAACCGATAAAAATATTGCATGAAGGATTTTGTTCATATTATGAAGAAATAATTTATCGTGATTTAATTAAAAATATCGCAGATATTTTTAAAAAACAAAATATATTTATTGATGAGGAATTGATTTTTACGCCGTTAGGAGAAATAGAAAAAGAAAAAATTGATTTCATTCTTATTCAAAATAATATTTTATATTTTGATGTAGTAAAATTCATGTTGTATATTATCAGACTTTCTAGAAATCCTTATTTATTTGGTTTCTTTTTAATCGATTTTCTTAATAAGTATTACAAAGATTATTTTAATATTTTTACTTTATACGATAAAAACATTATATCTTATTTAAACGACGAAGAAAATATAATGAGATTTATACTAAACATTTTAGAAAAAACTCATTCTTATAAAATTGTAGAAGATAACGATTATATGAATATTAACAAGAAAGGAAATGATTTTAAAGAATTGATGAGAATGATTTTATTCGAAAATTATAAAAAATATGTTAAAACTTTATTCAATATGATTTTTTATGAAGATTATACAAAAGGAAAAGTTAATATGGAAAAATTAGATGTTGGACATTTAATGATAGAAATAACATCAATGAATAAAAAAATCGCAAGTATTTTTGAAATAAATAATAAAGAAAGTTTCAGAGAAGTTACCATTCCTTATAAAAAATATGTTTCCAATGTATATATAAATGAATTGCATTTAATAGAATACCCTTTTAAACTTTATCTTAACTATCAAGATACTTTAGATAACTCTTTAAGAGAAAATATAAAACCATTCATAAATGATTTTATACCAAATATAAAAGAAATAACACTTATTATTAAAGATGAATAAAAATGTTATTTATTTTATTTAATTTATATGATTTCGAAAAAATTTTGGAAGAAATTAAAATAAATCAATTTAATAAAATTAAAACGGAAGTTAAAAATAAACTAAAAAATGAATATTTTATTCAAATTGATACAAATGATTTAAATGTTATTGATAGTTTAAAAACAATTAAAGATTTAAAAAGTTATTTATATTTTCTTTCAAGTAAGTACCGTATTATTGACTACAATTATATATTACTTTTAAAAAGGGAAAAGGAAGAAAAAAAGAAAAGATATGATAATGGTATTGATGAAAAAACGGGAAAATATATTCCCAATTCTCCGGCCCTTAAAAATTGTTATTATTTTTCCCATAAATTTATTCCATATCTAAAACCAGAATATTACGAAGAAAAGAAAAACGATGTTTGTATTTACAATAATAATGTTTTTATAAGTTCTTACGAAGTAAATGAAGAACTTGCAAATATTTTTATAAACCTAAGTGAAAGTAATATTTTTTATGATACTATTGTTATTGATTTTATAGAAAATCCAGGAGGATTATTGGATGTATCTAATATTATTATTTCTATTTTAACGGGAGAAAAAATTATAATACAAAACTTTTTTTCGAGAGATACTATATTCAGAATATCAACTCTTGTTGTAACAAATCCTCCATTAAAGTATAAAACATTAATATTTTTATCGAATAAAAATTCGGCATCCGCATCGGAGTATATAATGTTTAAAACATACGAAATATTGAAAAATCAAAAAGATAAAAAAATAAAAATAATCAATAAAGACAATAAAACAATAGGTAAAAAGACAGTTCAAAAAGTTGAAAATATAGGAATAACCAAAGAATATTTATTGTTTCTAAAAGATTCACTTCTTCGAAAAAATTTTTTAAAATTTTATTATCCATTTATTACTGATACAACTTATTTAATAGACCTTTTTCAAAAAGAATTGCAAGAATTTATTGATTTAGAATTTGTTTACACTATATATGTTATAATTTATTATGATCCATTAAATAAAGAAATAAATGAAAAAATAGAAAATATAGAAAAAAACGCAAAGTATGTTAAAGAAATTATCACTTTCTTAATATACTATAAATTATGATTAACATTGAGTTTTTACCCGGAGGAAATATTGTATATCATTTTTGGAAAACATTATATGAAATAAAATTAGAAAAGAAATATTGTTGCACGAAGTCAAACGCCGAATTAGATGTTATAGATATTAAAAACTATACTTACAACAATACTAATATAATTACGGATGAAGAATCTAAAAGATATTTTTACGGATTAGATAGTTTTTGGAATGCAAATTTTGATACTACTACAATTTCAGATTTGGTTATTTTAAAATTCGAAATCAAAGAAAATTTTTCTTCTATTCCAATTATAATCTATAAAACCGTATATGCATCACAAGTTTATCCTCCATATTTAGAAGATTATAAAATAAGTTGTAATTCGGGTGATACTTGTCTTAATTTTGAATACGCATATATCCCATATATTACTTTTAGTAATCCTTATATTACTCAAGATTATCTTATAACAAGTTATGGTTTAATTTTTTCTTATGAAATATATGATCCAATAAGTTCAGAAGGAAAATGTATTTTACCTAATATTAAATCCTTAACTTATGTTATAAAAGGAAAAAAAATAGATAATACAAATGTAGAATATATTTTTCCGGTTTTGTTTGATAATTTATGTTCAAATATTGGTTATGAAGGATGTAGAACATGCGAAGGTGCAAAACAAATAAAAGGATGTTCACCGGAAAATTTTGGAGATATTAGTAATGAATTTGCAAATTTAAATGATGCAAGTTGTGATGGTTTAGTATATAGTAATTATCCTTGTTGTTGGAGTATCCTTGCCCCCCGTTACTTTTATTTTGATTATAGTGTAAGTAACAAATTTATCCATCGCATTGAAGATGTTTATGTGATATTAAAATCTTTGGGAAATAAAGAAACTATAGACAGAAATATAAAAATTTTATTTGGATTTGAAGGAGATTTATCAAATTGTGATAACATTTGTGATGCAAAAAATAATAATTTATTTCCTCCAGAAGTTGTATTATTTAGATTGTATGATATCGGGGGAGTAGACTATTTAATCCAATTTTGTTGTCCCTGCACTTAATCACATTTTAATTTGAATGAAATCATTAAAATTTGTTAGAAATAAACAAGGAAAATTTGAAGAATTAAAACCGGATAAATCTAATGTTGATTATATAATTAATGACGGTGTTAATTTATTAACCAAATTTATTCCATATTATCATACCAATTCTGGCATTAGAGTTCAAATGGGTTTAAAACATATTACACACTCTTTGTCTTTAGACGATGCGGATCCATATCCATTTGATATCGAAGATGAAAAAAAATTAATAGAAAAATTTAATTTTACTTCTCCGGTAGACGGAAAAGTAAAAAAAATTGAAAAAGATCATATCTTAATTGAAGATGATGAAGGAAAAGAACATAAAGTTTATTTTCCCTCTAATATGGTTTTGGATAAATCTAGTGGTTCCGTATTTACAACAAAAAAAATCCATGTTAAAGAAGGCGATAAAGTAAAGAAAGGAGATGTTTTATTTGATACAAATTTTAATAAAAAAGATAAAATTGCATTTGGAAAAATATTAAAAGTAGCATATATGCCTTTTAATGGATATACTAATATGGATGGTGTTATTATATCTCAATCATGTGCGGAAAAATTACAATCCGAACATATATTTACATATACTATTGATAAATCTCTATTTGAAAAATTTCCTAATATGAAAGAAAAACACAAATCCTTATTTTTAGGAAAATATCCAAAAGAAGTATATGATAAAAAAGATGAAAAGGGATTACCAAAAGTTGGAGATTTAATACATAAAAATGAACCTATTTTTACTATTTTAAATGATAGAGAACCAACCGAAGAAGAAAAAATATTGGGATATTCTTCTCATTTCAAACCAATAGAAGATTTAAGTGAAATATGGATGGAAGATGAACCCGGAAAAGTAATAGATGTGTCAGAAAAGGGAGATAAATATGTTATTAAAGTTTATGTTAAGAAAAAATTGAAAGAAGGAGATAAATTAGGAGGATTACATGGTGATAAGGGTGTAATAACTAAAATTGTTCCCGATGAAGAAATGCCAAAATTAGAAGACGGAACCGTTCCAGATGTAATTATGTCTCCATTAGGAATGATTTCAAGAATGAATGTAGGACAAGTTATAGAAGGATTATCAATACTATCTAAAACGGATCCAAAAGAAATTCCTAAAAATGTAAATATATTAGAATATTTAACTAATAAATTAAAAGAAAGTGATTATATTAAAGAATTAAATTATAAAAACCACAAAGTTCGTGCATTGGTTATTCCAAGATATTTAATGAAACAAAGACATACAACGGATAAGGGATGGACTGCGAGAGGTTTTGATTTTTCTTATTCGGTTTCTACGGGACAACCAACAAAGGGAGGAAAAACATCCGCGAAAACACTCGATATTATGACAACTTGGGCATTACTATCTAACGGTGCAGAAAAATTTGTTAGAGAAAGTTATTCTTATTTGTCGGATATTAATAATGTTCCTAATTTAATTCGTTTTATGTTAAATAAAGAAATACTTGCACCAAATAGAACTTTTATTTATGAAAAAGTAAAAGGTTTATTTAATGCACTTGGTATTGATTTTGATATTAAAGGAAACGAGTATCAAATACTTCCTTTAACCGAACATTATTTTATGAACTATTATGATCCGGTTAAAATCGAGGATCCGTCAAAATTATTAGATAAGGATTTAAATCCCATTCCGGGAGGAATATTTGATGAATTACTGGGGGGACCAACGGGTAAAAAATGGGGATATATTGAATTGCCTACCAAAATACCTAATCCAACTTTTGAAAAAACTATTGCAACATTATTAGAAGTCTCAACAAACAAATTAAATAAAATGAATATTAGTGATATTGTAAAATTTTTAGAAAATATGGATATTGATGAAGAAATAAAGAAAACCGAAGAAAAAATAAAAAATCTCAAAAAAGATAAAAATAGAACTAACAGAAATGTTGACAAGGATTTATTAATCAAAAAACTCGCCATACTTAAAACATTAAAAGAAAATAATTGGCATCCGAAAGATGTATATTTAATTTCAAAAGTTCCCGTTATTCCACCCATTTATCGTCCATTTATTATAAGAGATTATAAAGGAAGAAAAATAACAACATTATCCGGATTAAACAAATCTTATTTCGAATTAGGTTTAGTTTTAAAAAGATTAAAAAAAGATAATGTTAAAACATCGGAAGTTATAGAAAATGAAATAGATGAAGATACATTAAAAACACTTTATCAATTAACAAAAGATTTATATATTAGAGAAAATGAATCATATTTAAATACCATTGCGGGTAAGTCGTCTCCCAAAAAGGGATTATTACAATCCGCATTATTATATAAAAGAAAACAATTAGGTGGAATGGGTGTATTGGGTGTTAATTCATCTTTAAGAATAAATGAATGCGAAGTTCCATATTTTCTTGCATTAAAATTGTATAAACCATTTATCATAAGAAAATTAATTTCTATGGGATATAAATTTACAGATGCGAATATGATGATAGAAAGAAATGATCCAATTGTAAGAGATTTATTATATGAAGAAACACAAAAAAAATATGTTGTTGTTAATCGCAATCCTTCACTGCATAAATATTCAACCATTGCGTTAAAATGCATTCCATATCAAGGAACATCAATTAATTTACACCCTCTTGTTTTTAAAGGATTAGGTGCCGATTTAGATGGAGATAAAGTTATTATACATGTTCCCTTATCCGATGAAGTAAATGAAGAAATTAAACAAAAATTAGATCCGGCATTAAATATTTTTAAAACCGGTTATAATTCTTTAATTGCCGAACCACAAGAAGATACTTTAATTGGTATTAATTTATTAATTAAACCGCCAAGAAACAATAAGATCATAAAAGAGTATAAAAATATAGAAGAATTAAAAGATGATTTATTTAATCATTCTATACATCCAAATGATATGGTTAAATTAGGAGATAAAAAAGAAACGGCGGGATTAATATTTCTTTCTTATTTATTAGAAGATGACGACTTGGAAAAATTAAGAAAGGAATTAAAAGAACCAAATGATGTCATTAATCGTTTAAAAGAATTATTGAAAATAAAACCGCAAATAAGTAAATTAGAAGAATTAAATAAAATATCAGACAGGGTGTCAACATTATCAAATGTCACTATACATCCAAAAGAATTTATTTATGATCATAAAAAATATAAAGATATAAAAGAAGTGGAAGACAAAATAAAAAACAATTATATAGAAAATTCAATAGAAGAAGTGGCAAGTAAAAAAATAAGAGGAAAACCCATGCATATAAGACAAATGGGTTACAAAATAGGGCCAGTATTATTCGGCGATAAACTTCATCATATTGATAAATCTTATTCTCATGATAAAACATTTACCGAAACATTTTTAACAACATATCAACCAAGAAGTAATATGATAAAAGAATTTATTGGAATGTATATTCCGGGAGATTCCGCAAAAATGTTATTAATTTCAACATCGGATTTATATTTAACCGAAGAAAACAGACCGGATAAAGGATTAGAAATATATCCAAATGAAATAAATGATTTAGAAGGAAGATATTTAATAACTGATGATGGTAAGAAAATTTTAATTGATAGTAAACTCGCAAAAAAATTAATAGAAAAAGGAGAAAAAATAAGAGTATCTTCTCCATTAACACAAGAATCATATGACCATGAGATTTCTAAATATAGTATAGGCGTTTTAGATCCAACCAGAGAACATATAAGAAAAGAAGGACACCCAATAGGAATAGAATTAATACATGCAATTACAGAACCAATGTCACAAGTAACTTTAAAAGCAAAACATATATCTTTGGGCGAAGATATTCCTGATGTTAAAAAATTAAGATCTTATTTAAATGCACCGAAAGATTCGGTTTATTATGCAATTCATGCCGAAGATGATGGCGTTGTTGAAGATGTAAAAGATGGAATTATAACCATAAAATATAAAAACGGAAAAAGAAAACAATATTTCAAATTAGGACAAAATCCTATTGTAAAACCGGGAGATAAAGTTAAAAAATATCAAAAATTAACCGATGGATTTGCCAATATACACGAACTCCCCCATGATTTGGCACAAATGGAATTTTTAAAAGAAATTAAAGAATTTTATAGAAAAAGTGAAATTCCCGTTAAAGATAGGATTTTAGAACTTTTAACCAAAAAGATATTTAATAATGCGATTGTGTTAGATCCGTCTAACACATCATATAGACACAAAGAAATAATTCCTCTCGATCTTGCGAAGAAAATCAAAGAAATAGATCCTAATTTTAAATATGAACCAACCATAGTCGGTGTTGAAAATATTCCAAGAATGACTCTCGGTTTCTTTGACGCATTTATGTCTAAAAAATTTAAAAATTATTTCCTAAATGTTGGGACGACATTTCCGAAGGGTAAAATATTATCCATTTATGTTAGGAAAGGGTTAGAATATCAAAAATGAAAAAAACCGATAAATTATCTCTTTATATTAAAAACAAAAAAATATACGCAATACTTTTATATATAAAGTGTCAATTTCCCGATATTTTTCATAAAATTATTGATTCCATAAAATATTCAACAAATTCTTCCGAAGAAGAAATAAAAAAATTCATTTTTCAGTATTTTAATAACATTAATACCGTATTCGATTTAGAAATTTTTGCACAACAAAATATCGACGAAGAATTAAGAGAATACATACAAAACATTATAGAAAATCCCATTCCTTATCTCGAAAAATATCTTCCTATCGATGATTTAATTGACATAAAAACACAATTTTTAGTTATATCTATTGATAAACTTATGAACAAAATACCAAAAGGTATGGCATCGGCCTCATATGCACAAATTATTGATACCGTTGTAAATTTTTATAAAGAACTAAAAAGAGAAAGAATTACTAAAATTGAAGGATTATTAGAACAAACACTTGAAGAAGAAACAGAAGAGGAAATAGAAGAAGATACAGAAGAAATAGAAGAATAATATGATAATAGAAGATAAAAGAACGCAATTTAAAATAATTAATACCGGTTGCATAGACTATCCCGATTTTTATCCAACATTATTAGATTGCATTCATTGTCTTTCTGAACTTTATTATTTATTCAGAGTTATTTATGAGTGTATTAGAAACTTATATTTGAATTATAATTTCGTATATGATAATGAAATAACTTTTAAAGATGAAAAAAAATTTTGTAGTATTGATTTAAATGTTCCAAATATTCTAGATGTGTCTTATACATTATTAGAAGATGGAACTTTTGTATATCAAGTTATTCCTTTTAAAACTAATTGGTGGGGATTTGTAAAAATAAAATATCAAGATGGTATATATCAATATTATAAATATTTTCCAACCCTTGATGGTTTAATATTTGATGCATATACAAAAGAAGTTTTACAAAGAGATGGACAAGTATTAGAAAGAAAATTAGAATTATATGTTGGTTCTAAACTTATTTATGAAACGACATTTTAGTTTGAGAGAATGAATATAATAGATAAAAGAGTTCCTTTTGTTTTAAGTAAATCTGTATTAGGATATGATATATGCGAGATCGATATAATCGATATTAATGTATATGAAGACATAATTGAAGAAATCATATGTGTTGGTTCTACGATATATAATAATCTTAGTGATATTTATGATCGTTTATTATCATTATGTGAACAATGGGGAGACGATAATTGCATTAATTATTTAAACTCAATTAAAAATCAAAATTCTTTATCTTGTTTAAGTATTCCAAATGATTTTATAAATCCTACTATTAATTTTAATAAATTAAATGGCGGAGATATAAGATTTACAATTAACAATAATAATTCTCCTTATCGTTATATTTTAATTGAAGAATATTATACTAACATTTTTGGAAATAAAAAATTATCACGAAAAATACAGGGAATACAGGAAATTATTTTTTCTCCCAAAATATTTATTGATGACTCAAATTATAAAATAAGAATAAGATTTTTAAAAACATTTATTCCTTTTGGGGAAATAGAACAAAATATAATACCTAAACCACCTCTTCCCGAAATTGAAATAGATGGTAATAATGTAATACTTTCCCCAAGAAATAATATTATTTATGCACCCAATAGTATTAAATACAGAGTAAAAGATAATTTAAACAATACTATTATTCCCGATACTTATTACGAAAATAATTCTTCTTTTACTAAAATATCTGGAAGAACATATACTATAACTTCATATTATGTATCCAATACTCTTTTGCAATCTCAAATTACAATAAATTAAAATGTTGGATATTGATCTTTATAATTTAACTTTATCAGATTTGGATGAAATTAAAATTATTGATGACAAAATAAAATATCGTATTATTCCTTTAATTCTTATTAACAGAGAAAACGATAATAACATTTTTATATATCCTTCGTTATTTTCAAGATTTTGTAATCTTTTAATTTATGGAACGGATTATGAAGATTTTGATTTATATTCCCATTTAAAAGGATATATTTTATTGAGAATTTTATTTCCAGATAGAAAATTCTCGTATAAAGTTTTACAATATATTGCATTTGTTTTGTATCATAATCATGTTATTATTTGTCCGTATAATTTAAAAAGATTTTTCCCATTTTTAATGAACATTTTTCTTATTACTACCGATAATAAAACATATGATTTTATTTATCAAATAAATGACTATTATCAAAAAAGATATCCTAATTTAACTAACGAAGAAATTAATAAAATTAAAGAAAAAATTCCAAGTATAATATTTACTTTAAATTTAGAAAAATTTATTAAAAAAGAAGTAAAAGAAATAAGAAAAATAAAAACTTTAAGGGATTTAATTAAATATTTGACATTTTCTAAAAGATGATATCTTTATTAAATCAAATCAAAGAAAAAATCATAATACTTCTTAAATCATTTAATTCACTATATTTTTTCTTTGATAGATTTTTTACAGAAAATAGTAATATCAATATAATTTATCCCAAATTAGATGGAGATCCAAATAATTTAGTTAATTGGTCAGAAGGAACTAAAACCGTTCCTTCTTTAAAAAATTTAATTCAATACTCTTTACAACAATATCCTTATAATATTATTATACCAAGATTAGAAAAAGTAAGTAAAGGAATAATGCAGACACAAATATATCTTATTAGATCTGATTTCGATGGAAATTTATCAATTTTTCCTTATACTTATTCCGATAAAAAATATTTTGAATTCAATAATACTGATAATATTTATTTAATAAGATTATTTGCTGATGATTCGAATAGAAATAAAATTGTTCCTATATTTATTCCTTATCGATTATATGAAGAAGATATAAATGCGATTATTTTTAAAACAGTGTTTCCCATAATTCCCAAATATATCATCAATACAGGAGGAATATATTACGCATATCTTTTTATCGATGACATTTATCCTGCAACTATTATTCACGATGTTTATACGCCTAAAAAAGAAAATTACGAAAACAGTAATCGCAAGATAATTGGCAATCCTATAATTTGGTTCGATAAAGATACTAATAAAAAATTTGTTTTTAAAAATTATACTAATAGTTTAATAGATTGTGACATAAACGACGAAAATAATTTATTCAAATTAATTATCGATGAAGAATTAAATAAATATATAAAAGATCCACTTTATAGTAATCAATTTCCATATAAAAAAGAATATTTACTAAGAGATATAGAACTTGGATTTAGAAAAGTTTTTTTTCCCATACAGGATTATGACGGAATTGTAACTAATACATATGTTGGCAATACAATTGTATATATCGGAGATGGGATTAATAATACTTCCTTTTATTATGATTTGTATTCACCGGTATTGTTAATAAATAATAATAGAAATATAGAATATGTTAAAAGTAAAGTTAAAATTTATGAATTACATTTAACAAAAGTTAATTTAATTACAATTTCAGGCACTTCATGTTATAGGCCCTCTCTTACATATAGATATATACCAACTATATTTCCTTTTATATTTAATGGTAGTCAAATTATAAAAAATATAGGTTATACAGTAGAAAATAGTGTAGAATATATTTCTTCTCTTCAATCCTGGAAATCCAGTTATGATAATGATAATAATGGATTAATAAATTTTGAAAGTAATATATCTACATATATTCCCAACAGTGGTTGCGAGATAATATATTATCATATAAATCAAATACAAAAAAATACATCATCTAAAGAAGTAATATATGGTATTTTAATGATAATCAATTCTATTCCAATACTATATGCCCCATATTTAAAATTAAAGGGAGATGGTTACTTTTATAATGTAATTTATAATCCTAATGATATTAATATGGTTAAACAAAGAATAAGATATGAAGAAACTAAATTTTTTCCTATATTTTATAACGGTTATAAGTTATTGAATGATCAAGAATATACTTTATATGGCAAAAGATATCCATATAATAAATCCTTCTTTTCTTTTGCACCATTTTTTGGTTATGAATATAATTACAATAGTAGAAAGTATCTTGTTCCGATTCTATTAAGAGAATATTCTTTATTTGGATATCAGTTAAATGAAAGTGATTTTAAGAATTGGAATGCGGGTTTCTTTACCGGAGAATTTTTAAATGATTATCATGATATTCCAGATGAAAATATGATGTTTTCAGTATTTAATTTGAATAATGTAACTAATCCAAATGATTCCAATAAAAATCTCGCATACCGTTTATTGGGAACATTAGTATTACTTGTAAATGGAGACGATTGGATTTATGATGATACCAGTTCTTCTCCAAATGTAGAACTTCCTGTTCCTGCAATAAGAGGATATGTTGAATTTTATAAAAACGCCGCAACACCTATATTAGAAAAAATTGATGATAGTATTTAATCACATTTTAAATAAATGAAACATGAATTACTAAATTCCAAATTCGCAAAAGATGAAACCAAATCAGTTATAGATTACATTTTGGAATTTCTTATTGATACAATGGATTATACGACGGATATAAAAACTATTATAAAAATGTTTTACAAAAAATTAGAAGAAGAACCTATTTTGCCAAATGATAAAAAAACGGATTTTCCTCTTTTAAAAGATGCGTATCTGGAACTTTTTACTTATTTATATAATTTTGTTATGTTTAAAAAAATGGCAAAAAAAGTTGGACATCTTAATATAACTTTTAATCCTGTTTCGGTAGATGATGTTAAGTATTATTACGGTCAAATAATTCACGAGAAAAAATCTATTAAAAAATCTTCATTAGAAGAAACTAAAACATTAGATGTTAAAATAAATAAAAATGAAATTAGAAATGTAATTGATGAAATTTTTGGATTTTATAACAAACAAAATGCAATAATTATAATTGAAAAAGTATTATCTTATTTTAAAAATTGGAATAATCCAATAACCAATCAAATACAAGAAACAATTTATAATATACTAAAAGAATATTTAAACGAAAAAGAGATAAAAATATTAAAAGAAAAATTTATTCCATTTAAAACTTATGAAAAAGATGTTTTACAATATATAACAAGAATTAAGAATTCTTTTCACATAAACACATTTTAAAAAGATGAAACTAACTTACGAAAAATATAAAGATTTACTTACAAAAAGGGCATATCTTCCAGAAGAAAAAGAAGAAGAATTAAAATTTGTATTAAAAGGACAGGCATTCAATAATCTACTTTCTCATAGTGCAGACTTAGTTAAACATCTAATTACTAATTATATAGAAGTTCATCAAAAGGCAAATAATATTTTTAAAGTAGTAAATCTCATTTCAGAGAGGCCAGAAGTTCAAAAGGGAATAAGATATTTAATAAATCATAAAGATTTATCAAGACATGATTACGAAAAAGTAAAAGATATTGTTTTTAAATATGCAAAAACTTTTCCTATTATTACCGCAAATAATCCGGATTTATTAATTCCTTTAATTAAAACTCATTTAGAGACAGGAATAGTTCCAATAGATTACCTTAAAAACTTAAATGATTTAGAGTTGAAACATTACAGATAATATGACAATTGGTGAGAAAATTTTAAATAAATATAAAAACATAAAAATATCGGAAGCAAGAGATACTCCAATAGAAGAAGTAAAAAGTATTGGCAAATATGCGGAAATAGTATTTCCCATAGTTTATGCACTTGAATATTGGGGACCTAATAATAATGGTGATGCATTTCCTTATGAAGAACTATTAAAAACATATGCAACTTTTTTAAATGGTGCAGTATATTTGCAACATAATATTGATGATAGAATAGGAGATGTTATAAATGTTTATATGGATAAACAAATGAAAAGAGTATTAGTTAAAGTGAGGGTATATCTTGATAAATTGCCAGAAGAAGTATTAGATAAAATTTTACAAAAAAGATCAATTGGTTCTTCTATGGGTTGTGCCGCGGCATATGATGTTTGTTCTATCTGTGGACATGTATCGTATAATTGGTTAGATAAATGCCAACATATTAAATCAGAGTTACTTTCAATTAATAAAGAAACGGGGAAATTAGTTTATATGATTAATTATTCCCCCAATTTTTTTGATGTTTCTATTGTTGCATTACCTGGAGACCTTCGTGCATATTCTATACTTCAAAAATTAGAAAACGAAAACAATTATTATCATCCACTATTTAATTTTGAAGAACCAGAAGTTAGAACATATAAAAGAAATCTTAATAAAAAACAAATAAATAAAATCCTCAAACAAAAAGAAAATATTCAAACCATAAATAAAATATCAACGGATGTTTTTACATTTCTTAATGAGGAAACAACAACTATTCCTATTGAAATTTTAAATAAATATAAGGATAATCCCGGGGATTTTCTTGCGACATGTATAGGTTTAGGTATTAAACTAAATAATAAAGATCTTGATGTTTTATTTTCTGGAAAAGACATATATATAGGAGATTATAAAGAAGAAATTGCAAATGAAATTAACACATTTGTAAAAGAATGTTAAACCAATTAACTCATGAGCAATTATCAAAACTTGTTAAACATTTAGATAATTTAGAAAAATATAATAACCAGATACATGAGAATTTTGCAAAAGAAATAGAAAAACATATTGATGAAGGTAGTTCACAAGAAAGATTTGAAATATTAAACTTTTTAATTAATGTTAAAAAAGAACAAATTGATTATCATATTGACGATTTAAGTAAAACTCATCCCAATTTAGAAAAATATGTAAATTCATTTTTAAAATTAAAAGAAACTTTAGATAATTTGGAAACAACATTAAAGAATGACACAGAAAAAATTATAACAAATAAAAAAGAATATATGAAATATGTGAATGCGTTAAAAGAAATAGATAAAAAAAGATTCAAAATATTAAAAGATGCAATTAAAGAAACATATAAAAAAGGATATTTAAAGAAAACTAATTAGTTTGATTTTTATTCATTACAATTTTTGTTAGATCTATTATTCCTTCTGTTCCTATATATGCTCCACTTATGATTAACCATGCATTTTGATCTATAATTTTTAGAATTAATAGTATCGTTGCAATTACAAATACAAAAAATTTTCTTGATAAATAACGATTGATTAAATCATCTAACATCTTTTTGTAATGTCTTACACATTATTAAGTGATATGATTACCCTTTCAGAATTAGTAAAAAGTGTTTTAGAAAATTACGGTAAATATGCCTCTGATGAAAATATAACATTCTTATCTCAAGTTGCAGAAGAAAATCCCGATCTATTTATTTCTGACTATTTAGGAATATTCTATAATCTTTCTAATCCCAATTATGTAAAAACCGCAAGTGATGGATATCTAACGGATTTAGAAAAAGCATTTGCGGAATATAATCTCGCACTTGATGAACTATATGAAAGAAATCCTAAACTTGCTTCAGATATTACAGATACCATAATTAATATAACTGATAATGTAAGTACTGAAGATTATACACAACTTTTAAAAGAAATAATAGAACAATATGGCATTCTTGCCGAAATGGGTGAGACATTAGCAGAAAAATTCTGTGAATATTTGGAAAATATTGGTTTTTCTGATGTATCTTATAAACAAGTATTAGAATATTTTACGAGATTAATTTTTGGAGTTTCCGTTGAATTATTCTCTATTCCTCTAATGATATTCTTATCGGGAGTTCATGATAAACTTGAATCTATAGTTGGGACCGATAAAATAGACGATCCACAAATTGATGAAATGATTAAAGATTATAAAGATGCCATAATAGAAACTTTCGAAGAAATATCTCCTTCTTTATAAAAAGGAGGAAAGGAAAATATGTTTGATGATATTTTAAGAAAAATTGGAGAAATAATAAATGAAAAGGAGGAGAGGTTTAAAAATACCTCTCCTTCTGATATTAATGAAAATACAAACAAAGAAGAAGACGATGAAAACAAAATACTAACTACAACAAACTACAACGAGGAGGAAGATAGCGAAAGTGAGGATACATTATCCAAATTAGACGAAATACTAAATTCTATAAAAAATACAGATGAGGAAAGTGATACAGAAGAAACAGAAGATAAAGAAGATGATGAAGATGATATTAAAGAATCTGTCGGTAAAAAATTTATAGTTAAAATACCTAAAAATTCCAAAACCTCTTCTTTCAAATATTCATCTTTTATTGAATATTTAGAAGACAGTTTTTAATAAGTGAAAAGATATAATGCGGAAGAATTAAAAGAAATTATTAAAAGATCTTTTTTAAATCGTTTAAGTGAACCAATAATATTCTTTTTTAATAGAGAAACAGGAAAACAATTTAAAATAAGATTAAAGGATATTGAAGTTAGTAATAGTAAAGAATTAAAATATATTGAAGAAGTAAATTGGCAAAAACTACAAGAAGGAATAGATAATGAAGAAACCTGGACCGTTCCCGCCACTTTACATTTTGAGATTTTAAATGAAAATGATAAAAAAATAGATGAATTTTCTAAAAGAGTTAGTATTCCGGTTCATACTTTTTTAGATTCTTTTTTAATGAAAGGAAATTTATATGCACCCGTATCACAAATAAGAAGATTACCCGGTTTTTATGTTTCTAAAAGAGATACTAAATATATTGCACTTTTTAATATTGCCAATAAAAAGAATATTAAATTAACACTGGATCATAATGGACATATATATTTTGAGTTGGGAACAAAGAAAGTATATTTAAAAGATCTAGATAAAGTATTAAATTGGAATTTAGATTACGGAAAATTTAAAGAGATACAAGATAAAATACCTTCTAAAAATCCAGAACAATCGGTTTTAAAATTCGCATCATTTTTTTTAAATAAGGAATATAAAAATGTTGATGAGGCAATTAAAGATTTAAAAGAATATTTTAAAGATGCACAAATATATCACGAAAATCTCAAAACACATCCTGAACTTCCCGATAAATTAAATTTCAATACATTAAAACATTTTGTTCAATATTTTCTTGATGTTGCTAATAATAAAAAAGATACCATTGAATCAAATGATTTGAGATTTAAGGAAATATTAAATGCATATGAATTAATGGCGGAAAGATTAAAATATGATTTAAGAGAAGGAAAAAATAGTAAAATTTTAAGAAAACAAATGTTAACGGAAGGAAAAATTGTAAATCCCAATAAACTTAATCTGACAACACCCATACTAACAACATTCAAAGGGACGGGATTAATATTCGCAACACAAAAAGTTAATCTATTAGATTTCGCAAATAATTTTTATAAAGTAATATATACCGGAGAAGGTGGTATTAAAAACACACAAAATACCGATGATCAATTAAGATTAATACATGAAACCGATATGGGCGTTTTAGACCCATATTTTACTCCCTCATCTCAAAGGGTTGGATTGGTAAAATATTTTTCGAATGATTTTAATGTATTAGATAAAACATTTAGAGTAAAAGATAAAAAAGGAAATATAAGAAACATTTCTTATGAAGAATTTTTAAATTCTAATATATCACATTCAAAAGATGTAGAATAGAATGAATTTTATTTATAAACAAATATTTGATAAACAGACACAAGAAATTATTACCGCAATAGAAGAATTACATATTGAACTTTTTTCTTATATTTATCAAAGAATTAAATCTTTATACAACATTATTACTTTCGATTTAAATATTGAAGATATTTATGTTCCCGGTTTATATACGGAAGGATTACCACTTGACGAAAATTATGTCTTAAGATTAAAAGTAAATTTTGTCCCATTTAATATACTTTATTATGACTTAGATGATTTTCAAATAAAAGAGTTTTTATCTAATCATTTTTTTATTCCAAAAGGAAACTATATTATTTTAAATAATATGTTGTATTTAATTTCCTCAAATCCAAATGTTATTATTAATCCACCAATTGTTAACATATTAAATAATACAATAATCCATTATCAAAAAAATGAATTATTTTTAACTAATTTTTTTACTGATAATATAGAAAAAAACAAAGTATTAACTATTTTAAATCCATTATTATCTTTCTATTCAAAAATTATAGACAATATTTTTTCAATTAATTTAGGATACAAAAATCATCATAAAAATATTATAAAAACAATTGAAGTTTTAAAAAAATTTTTATATCAACCAACAGAGAAAAATACTTTGAATTTAATAAGATGCCTCTTGGGAAAATATATACCTTCCGAAATTCCGCAAATTATTAATTTCACTAATCATCCGTTTTTTAATAAAATTTATTCTTATCCTTCCTTTGATTATATCGTTTATCATAAAGATTATTTTGGTTCAATAGATATAATCGAACCCCCCGAAAATGAGTATGTATTTGTCGTCAATAAAGGAAACAAAAAAGATAACATATTCTTTACAAGAATAATGTATAAAGATATATTAAATAAATATAAATATTTTGAAAATCTTAATTTTAGATTTTCGGAATTTATTCATTCACAAATTAAAAGTATCAAAAAAGTTATAATTATAGGTATTAGAAATGATGATGGTATATGGTTTGGGCCATATTTTAATCACTTAATCAAAACTTTACATATCGTTAACGAATTATTACCACCTGATATTAGATTAGGAATATATATAACAGGAACGATAACTTTATGATATTATTTGAAATATTGGTATTTCTCCTTCTGTTTCTTTTAAATTAATAATATTGTCATTTAAAACTATTAATTTATTATCGTCATCAATATAAACCGGAACAATATAAAAATATCTTTGCGATTTATCAATATCAAAAATAACAAAAGGATTATCGGAAGTTAAGTTATCATTTATTTCTATATCTTCATTAATTTTAATTCTTATTCCTTCCTTTGAAAATGTTCCACTTAAAAGTGGTCTATTACTTAATATATCCACAATTTGTTCATTATTTGTTCTTATTGTCTTTGAATTATATTCTCTAACAACGAATGAAGAAACAATATCTCCTTCATAATTTTCAAAAATAACTTCCTCTCCGATTTTTAAATTTCCCCTAAAATAAACTATTATATCCATATTATTTATAATTCTATTTTCAATTTCTTCCTTCGTTAAATAAACATCATTTAAAACAATACCACTATTACTTGAATTAAGAGAAATTATTCCTGTTCCGGCCGGAATTTTAATATCTTTTAATTCTCCAATATTTAATTTAATTTCTCCCGGAGTTAATTCTATTACTTCATAATTAATACCGTATAATTTAGAATACAAAAGATTAATAAAGTTATTATCTTGTAATAACTTATCAAAATCATTTATCATATTAAATATTTCGGAATATAAAATTGAAATCGGATATAAAACCATTTTTGATATTAATGAAGATTTATCAATATTTAAATGAGGAAGTTTCTCTTTTAATTTTTCATATAATATTTCAAATAAATCTTCGGGTCTCACTTTTTAAAATGTGATATAGGACATTTTTAAGTGGTATGATAGAAAAAGTTAAATTAACCGCCCTTATTGAATATATAAATTGGAACTATATAAATAATCTTTATAATTTTAGAGAACTTAAAAAATACGGTTCCGCATTTAAAACAAAACATCCAAAAATTGATTTTATCAAAAATGCAACATTAGAAGAATTATCCGATGAAGATAAAGAAATACTTAAACTTGCATTAAAAGAAGGACAAATCATTCCAAGAAAAGAATATAGAGAAAAATTAATGAATTTCTTTTTTGAAAAATAAATATGGATTTTTTTGAATTATTAAAAGAAAATTTCAAAGATGATATTGAACTTTTACTGAAATTAGAAAAAATAAAAGATTTATTAAATGATCCCGAAATTGATATTAATGAAAAATTAAATGAAATTCAACTTATCGATGAGGATAAAATAGAATTAATTAAAAAATTAAAAGAGAAAACCGCAGAATATATTTATCAATATATTCCTCATTATAGACAAACTAATTTTACTTCAGCAAAAATTAATGCACTATTTGTATTAATAGATAACAGTATTGATAATGAAATTAAAGAAAATGTAAAGAATATATTAAAACAAATAAGAGATATGGAAATATGGATAACAAACATTGTTATAAAATACGAACAAATAAAACAACAGATAATAAATTCTGATATTGATACCGCGATAAATATTTATAATAATTTTTTTAACGAATATGAATCTATACCTAAACCAAAATTTTTAGAAAGTAAAGATATAGGATATATACAACAAATATGGTTTTCACTAGTAATTTAGTAAATTCAATAAATGAAATAAGAAATAGTGCAAATAATAACAATAAAATACTTATTTATCAAAACGGAATATTTTATTATGAATATGATTCTGATATAACCGCAGACGAAGTTATTGCAGAATACTATATAAAAATAAAATCAAATGTTTTATCTGGTGGTTGGATATTAAAAGGATCGTTTCCTAAAATAGTGACCATTTATGTCTCTGAAACTGGAAATGATATTAATGATGGATTATCACCAGATAGACCAATTTATTCAACATTAGGACTAATAAATTCATTAAATTTAACTTATGATAGTGAAACAGGATATTATGATGCCAGTAATATCATAATCAATTTGAAAGGAACAACATCTGATAATCCAACTAGTTCAATAAATCCTAGTTTATGGGTTTCTAATTTTAGAATTTTTCATAACATTAAGTTTTACAAAGTAATCGGTAATAATGTTAGATTTGTATTTAAACAGATAAATATAAATGTTAATGATTTTGATAATGGAGAAGATTTTGAAGGACAAATATATTCTTTTAATGGTATAGAGTTAAATAATTGTGCTATTCAAGTTTGTGATAACAGTGGAAATATATATTGGCCTGGAAGAGATGTTTATTTTTGCGAATGTCCATTTTCTTATGTAAATAGGTTTAAAACAGCATTTGTAGTTGTAAATGGTGATTTTAAATTAAAAATGAATGAAGAATTAAAATTAAGACCAGAACATAGGGGCGCTTCTGTTTTTAATCCTCTAATTGAAATGAAAAACTGGGGAGATGTTATAATAGATGTAGGAGGGGTAGTAGGAACATATTCAGGAGGAGGAATTGTAAAAGGAAATGTTAATAGAGTTAAAATAAATTTTGTTAGTTCTGGAGGTTCTTTTTCATCAAGAACACATCCAGAAAGAGATAATATAGTAATAAACGAAGATTATATTCAAGATGATAATAATCCTTTTTCTTTACCAGAATTAACAAATCCAGACAGAAGATTTAAGATGTTATATTTAGTTCCTCCTGGTAATGATAAGACATTAAGAAGTTTGTTTTTTGGAAATCCAGAATTACCATTTGGAGGTGTTGATGCTAAATTTGAAACCTCAAATTATTCCTCTCCCATTATTTCTTCTAAATTGATTATTAAAACTGGTTGGCCATTTAATATAGAAAGAAGTTATATTCTTATGAGAGAAAATGCTGCTTATTTAATCAACTTTTTTTACAATATAAATGACACAAGATATATTAGAAATTTAGACAGAAGAACTTTAATAAGAGTGTATCTAGCAAGTTCTGCTGCTTGGATACAACATTATTTTTGTGAAAGTATTTTACAAACTCCAATTCTGACACTAAATCCATTACAAACAGAATGTATTATTACAGCAGAAACTGGTGATGTTTTGAATATATATACAGTTGGTGAAACTACTCAACAGTTTAGTGAAAATTATAATGATGTTATTTATATTGATTTAGGAACAAATTATAATGCAATTGAAGAAATTAACATTGCGTGTATAACTCCTTGTGGCAACACATCTAATTATGATGAATATCTTTTAGAATTTTCTCCTAATGGTTCAACTTGGACTAGTTATGGTGTTGATACGAGTATCTGGCCAAGATATGATTTGACAACAGATACTACAAGAACATTTAAGAGTTATGAAAGTTATCCTTTAAGATTAGAAAATTCCAATTTCCCATTTTACTTACAAAGATATATGAGATTAAGAAGAGTTAATACTGTTGGAACACCAATTAGAAACTTTACTAATGATATAACTGTTATAAAAAGAGTTTATACTTATGCTCCAGTTAGTGTTATCTATTATAGAAAAAAAGTAATGGGTTGGGGTTCTCCCGGCAAAGTCCATTATTTCACAAATATAAGTAGTTCAACGCAAAAAATAAGAGTTGAATATAAGTTTGTATAGTTATGATAGAAAATACTAAGAATATAAAAATCGTATTTGTAAGACATAAAACAAGGATTGGTAATCTAATCGCAAAATTTTCATATTTTAGAGATATACTTAATTTCAATACTTTAAAATCAATTTATTACACACTTTTTAAGAAATACGAATTTGAAAAACTTGATAATGACAAAGAGTTAATTTTTTCTCATTCTTATTTAGTAATTGATAAATACAGATTTGATATTCATTACTTTTATGGAGTTATAATTCAAAAAGAAAATTTAGATGACTATCAAAATTTAAAATTTTACGATGATTTTATATTTTTTGAAAATAAAAATCTTTATGGAGTAATTTTTAATTTTAATGTAAATGAAGAAGAATATCAAACATATTTAGATATTGCACTAAATTTATTTTCAGAACAATATGAAAGTAATCAAATAATTAAATACAATTGGGGAGATTTATTGTATTTCCTTTTTCCTAAAATTCGTGGCCATTCCAAAAATTATATTTGTTCTACTTTTGTTTATAATTTTCTAATAAAAATAAGAAAAATAACAGAAATAGAAAAGAAAATAGTGTCACCTAATTTATTGTTTAAAATTCTCTACAAACATTAAAATTATCAATATGATTCAAACTTTAATTGTTGATAATATCGATTTAATCACGGGTAAAATAACTGCACATAATATAAGAGGAACCACATATTATTTAGATTTTAACAACGGAATTATTTCTCGTGTTCCCAAAATAGGAGACAAAATATTGGTTGCCATTGATGGTTCCATGGCATATATTATTGCATTTTTATCAAATTATGTTCCTAAACAAGAAATAAGAAATTTTAATGAAATATATTACTATATTGATGATATTAATTTTTTCCGTTTAATGAAAAATCTTTTTATAATTTCTCTGGATAAGTCTCAATTAAAATTATATGATGATAATTTTATTTTATCTTCCGATAAAATTGAAATGCATTACAAAAATGGTTATATTTTTCAGGACGGAGAAAATTTAATAATATCTTGTCGTTTTAATGAAGTATTTGAAGGAAGAATAGAAATTAATAAAGATAAAGTTATTTTATCTTATAAAATAACGGAAATTGAAAACAAAATTGAAATCACAAAAAATAATGAAATTAGGTTTAGTGTATCAAACGGAATTTCCGAAATAGAAATCAATTCTTCAAATATAAAAATGAAATCTCCTTCCGTTACTATTGAATCGCCCATGGTGACCGTTTCATCTCCTACGGTCACATTTTCTGCAACTAGTTTAACTTTTCCAAATATTCTCAGTTCTCCGGTTAATCCTAATGGCGAACTTTCCGGTTTCAAGGATAAAATAAAAAATATTCTTAATCAAATTATAAGTCATTTTAATTCCCATACACATCCATATACTGATGATGGAACTCCTATGACCACCTCTAATACGACCAACATTATAAATCCAAATATACTTAATGACATTTGAAAAAGAAATGTATTTTATATATATTAATATTTACAATTTAACTGCAGATGAATATTGCGATTTGGTAGAAAAATATCTAAAACCAAAGTTTTATTTCTTTTATGAAGAAGAAAATCAAGAAGAAGAGGATATTGAATTAGTTATAGAAAAATTTTTTGAAATATTGGAGGAAAAATGGAAAAATTATTAAAAGTTGAATATATTGTTATTCACCATTCCGCAACAAAAGACGGAAAAGTATTTGACTGGAATGCAATAAGAAATTATCATATTAATGTAAATAAATGGAAAGATATTGGTTATCATTTTGGAATAGAAAATATTAATGATAGTGTTGAAATACTAATTGGAAGATTACCTATTTATATTGGCGCGCATACTTATGGATTAAATTCAATATCATTAGGTATATGTGTTGTAGGAGATTACGATAATGAAAATATTCCCAATGATAAATACCAAAAATTACTTAAATTATTAGAATATTTAATTAATGTTTATAATGTTAAATTAGATAAAGTTATTGGCCATAGAGAAATTAAAGTTCTTTATGATTTACAAATGGTTTCTTATGAGGTATATCAACAAAATATCAAAACTTGTCCCGGATTAAATTTTTCGATGAAAAAATTAAGACAAGATATATGCAAAATATTAAATGTACGCGAACCAAATACTATTCTTTATAGGAAATTAAATGAATATGATGATTATGTTATTAAAGATAAGAAAATCTAATCAATTTTAAAAATATATTCAAAATTATCAATAATTTTTATCATCGTTTCAACCCCTTATA
>Ga0079997_119781_pt1 | contig 45260 bp, 49 predicted proteins | sample PerSpoCPS_CMetaG_FD_69200 | JGI IMG/M metagenome (GOLD analysis project Ga0079997, IMG submission 69200) | Archaeal communities from Yellowstone National Park, Wyoming, USA - Perpetual Spouter C (PS_C) MetaG (SPADES assembly) (version 2) | ecosystem: Environmental > Aquatic > Thermal springs >... | reverse complement strand
TGGCTCCTAAAGAGTTAAAGGATAGAGAGCATATATGCCCTAAATGCAATGTTAGGATAGATAGAGATCTGAACTCTGCTAAGCTGATAAGGAGAATAGGTTTAGATGGTATAAGTCTTAGAAATAATAATGGTAATAAGAATAAGAAGAATAAGACCAATGATAGTAACATTAGTAACAATAATAACACTAACCGCCCTACGGACTGTCAGGGCGTAACGCCCATAGAGCAAGTACCTCTACCATCCTCTAAAGAAGAGGATGGCAAGTACTTGCAATGAAATGGGAAGCCCCTTCCTTACTTAAGGAAGGGGAGGAGGTCACTTAATGTTACTACTGCTATAGTTTAGTTTATAAACACTAAACACTTACAATATAAATGACAAGAAGTGTATGAAAGGATAGTATTAGATACAAGTATAATAATAGATGGTAAGATAAGCTATCTACTAGAGAATAATGAGTTAAAGGAATGTAAAGAGATAATAATACCTATAGCAGTGCTTGATGAGTTACAGGCACAGGCATCATTGGGTAAAGAGCAAGGCTTCATAGGCTTGAATGAGGTTAAGAGGATAAGGGAGTTATGCTCTAGCAAGAATATAAAGGTAACATTCAAGGGAGATAGGCCTAGCATGGATGATATAAGGCTTGCTAGACATGGTAGGATAGATGCATTAATCAAGGATGTAGCAAAGAGTGAAGAGCATGCAGTACTGGTTACCGCTGATTATGTGCAAGCATTGGTAGCAGAGGCTGAGGGTATAAATGTTAGATACTTTAGCAAGGAGAGTAAACCCAACCTATCATTTGAGAGGTTTATGGATGATAATACTATGAGCCTTCACTTAATGCAAGGTGTACCTCCATTGGCAAAGAAAGGTCAACCTGGTAGATTCGAGCTTGTAAGGTTAAGGGATGAGCCATGCTCTTACGATGAGTTAATGCAGATGATAAAGGAGATAAATACTGCTGCTAGATTGATGCAAGGAGCAAATGAGATAAGTATGAATGGTGCAAGTGTTATACAGTTAGGCAAGTATAGGATAGCAATAACAAGACCACCATTCTCAGATAAGTTAGAGGTTACAGTTGTAAGGCCAACAGTAAGGTTAACACTTGAGGATTACAAGGTATCATCTAGACTTATGGAGAGGCTTAGGAGCAAGGCTGAAGGTATACTTATAGCAGGTCCCCCAGGCTCAGGCAAGAGTACATTGGCAAGTAGTATAGCAGACTTTTATATGAGGCAAGGGAAGATAGTTAAGACATTCGAGTCTCCTAGGGATCTACAGGTTAGTGATGCTGTGATGCAGTATGCACCTTTAGAGGGTAGCTTCAAGAAGGCTGCAGAGATACTCTTGCTAGTAAGACCAGATTACACAATATTCGATGAGGTTAGGAAGAGCGAGGACTTTGAGGTCTTTGCAGACCTTAGGCTTGCTGGTGTAGGTATGGTAGGTGTAGTCCATGCAGCAAGTCCTTTAGATGCTATACAGAGGTTCATAGGCAGATTAGAGTTAGGGATGATACCACATGTATTAGATACCATAATATTTGTTAGCAGTGGTGAGATAAGGAAAGTTTACGAGTTAAGCCTAACTGTTAGGGTACCTACAGGCATGTATGAGCAAGATCTTGCAAGACCATTGATAGAGGTTAGGGACTTTGAGAGCGGTACTCTGGAATATGAGATATATACATTTGGAGAAGAGAATGTTATAGTACCTATAGAGCATGAAAATGATAGCAATGGGGTAAAGAGGTTAGCTGAGGAGAGGGTTATGGAGATAATGAGGAGATTCGATAAGGATGCCGAGGTTCATATAAAAGGTAACAAGGCTATAGTTAAGGTAAGTAAATCTGCTATACCACTTATAATAGGTAAGAATGGATCAACTGTAAAAGAGTTGGAACGCATGCTAGGAATAAGCATAGATGTTGAGCCCAAGGTAAAATCACTTGCAGAGAGTGTTAGATTCAGCATAAATGAGGCTGGGAACTCTTTATACCTTATATTCGATTATGATATGGTTAATAAGAGCATAGATGTTTATATAAACGATGATTACCTCTTCTCTGCTGTAGTAGGCAAGAAGGCAAAGATAAAGATATCAAAGGGCTCAGATATAGGTAAGAGGTTGCTCCAAGCACTGATGGCAGGTGATAAGATAACTGTATTATCAACGAATCCAAGTTAATCATAGCAAATAAAGTTACAAATGTTAGATAACATTTTATATCATGGTTAGCTATTTACTTTTATGAAGCAATTAGATGATGCTTCTGCTTTACTAATAGTAGATATGCAGAACGATTTCATGCCAGGGGGCTCTCTACCAGTGCCAGATGCTGATAAGATAGTACCTGTTATAAACAGGTATATAGAGATCTTCACATTAAAAGGATTGCCAATATTTGCTAGCAGGGACTGGCATCCACCAAACCATATATCATTCAAGCAGAGGGGAGGTATATGGCCTGTACATTGTGTAAGGCATACCTATGGTGCTAAATTCCATCCAGACCTTAAGCTCCCTAGGAGTGCTATAATAATATCTAAAGGCACTGATCCAAACAGAGAGGCTTACTCTGCATTTGATAGGACAGAGCTAGCAGATATTCTAAAAGAGAAAGGTATCAAGAGACTGTTTGTTACTGGTGTAGCAACGGATTACTGTGTAAAGAGTACAGTGCTTGATGCTTTAAGGTTAGGCTTCGAGGTTATAGTGCTTGAGGATGGTATAAAAGGATTGGATAAGAGCGAGGAGGCATTGGTTGAGATGAAGGCAAAAGGTGCTAGATTGCTAAGGCTAGAATATCTTACAACCTAATTTTATTAATAGAAAGCAGTATTTAGCAATCATAATAATAATATTAATAAAATTTGTTAATTATTTACCTATCCTCTTTAATATATCTTCGTTACTCCTTATTATATCTATTAGTTGCTCTAATCTCTTCATTGACTTGTTATCAAAGTAATGCTCTATACCTTCTGTTATCCTATGTGCATCCTTCTCATCTATACCTAGCAGTAGTAAGAACTCTGTTAGTATGCTATGCTTCTCCCTTATTGCTCTTGCAACATCAATGCCCTTATCCTTAAGTCTTATACCCTTGTACTTCTCATACTCTATATAACCACTCTCATGAAGCCTCTGTATCATCTTTGTTACACTAGCAGAGCTTACATTCAAGTAGTTAGAGATATCACTCATACTTGCATAACCTTTACACTCCATCAACTCGTATATAACCTCTAGATAATCCTCCATTCTTTGGGTTCTACTCCTGCTCTTACTCTGTGCTGCCTTTATAGCCTCCAATCTATCTATAGCCTTACTCAATGATAATAGTTAAGACGAACCTACTTTTATATATACACTCTCATAAATTACTTTATGCTAATGAGCGTTGATGATCTTTATAGTATTATTACTGATAGGGAAGGTTCAGAGAGCATATTGATAATAGATACAAGGTCTTGGCATGATTATATACAAGGGCATATACCCTATGCCATAAACCTTGATGTATTTGCATTCCACTGGGCAGATACATCTGAAGAAGGTATTGATGAGTTTAATAAGCATCTAACAATGCTACTAAAGAGCATAGGGGTAACCTATGATAGGAAGGTAATACTATACGATGATATCTCTGGCACACTATCATCTAGAGGGTTATGGTTAATGCATTACATTGCTCATAATGATGCATACATACTTGATGGTGGATTTAATGAGTGGAGATCTAAGGGATATAGGATTGAGTATAATGCAAACAGAGCAAAGCCATTACATAACTATGATTACAATATTAATAAGGACGTACTTGCAGATTACAAGTATGTATTAGCAAGGCTAGATGATAAAGATACAGTTATAATAGATGCTAGAAGTAGGCAAGAGTATGATGGATTGTATGTAAGGGCAGCAAGGGGAGGGCATATACCTAGAGCACTTAACATAGATTGGGAGAGTAATTTAACCATAGACGGAAGGTTCAAGGGTATAGATGATCTTAAATATGTATACCCATTTGATAAAAGTAGAGAGGTTATATGCTATTGCCAAGGAGGTTACAGGGCTGCACATACGTATGTAGCATTAAGGCTGCTAGGCTTTAAGAAGGTTAAGGTTTACCTGGGTTCATGGTATGAATGGGGCAATAGATATGATCTACCAGTTGAGTACTGATCATAAGTATTAACCATATAATATACTTAAACCCTTTAACCCCTTGCTCTTCAAGAACCCCCTTATATCATCTATTATACTTGATAACCTTAACACCTTTACTCTAGTTGATAATACATCAATATACTTATCCATAGCATATATCCTATACTCCCTTATCCTATCAAGGAATTCATCTATATACTCTTTCTGTGGTAATATTAACCATATATTCTCTCTGTTAGGTTGCACCCTCTCTAGTAGATTAACTTTAAGATCAGCATCATTAACAATGGTTATAACTAATGCATTGCTAGCATTTGCCCTTAATATCCTAGTTGTAGGTATAACTATATCTAACATTACATCATTTATGGTAACCTTCCTCTCACTCTGAATCATGCACTCAGTTAGCATGTAATGCATCAATGCTGTAACTAGTGTAGCATTGTTCTTCTCCTCATCATAATCAATGCTTGCAGCATAATTATCGAACTCTGAGATAAGCATATTTATTGCATAACTAGGATTACTTGCTATAATACCTTTAACCTTATCCCTGCCTATTCTATCTATCATAGAGTAGAAGAGTTCTTTTGTATCCATATGCATGGATTAATGATGGTAACATTATATATACTCAAATGTATAAGATGCACATGCAACAAGGCAAGTAGATTCATTCATTCATTTATTATACTCTAATCTAAAATGGTCATCTTTGAACCAATTACTATTCCATGCCTCTCAGCAAACCCTGAATTAACCTCTAATACATACTTTGCATACACATCTGGGTTATAGGTACACTCACTTACACTACTCACTTCCTTACATGGTTTAGCATTACTAACTATATAAATTACGTTACCATCAGCATTTAACCAGAGTATATCTATACTAAAGTTCATGTTCATCATCCAGAATGAATATCTACCTTCGTATGGGAATACAAATAACATGCCTTTATACTCATCAAGCCCTTCCCTATGCATTAAACCTAACGCCCTCTTCTCATCGGTGTCTGCTATCTCTACTTCTAGCATTACATCATTAATCATTATACGTTTAACCTCATACTCTAACCTTTTGCTATTGCTAGTATTATCTTGCACATTTATCATATTAGCATATATTATATAGTATGTTAGTAATGCAGCTGCTAAACCTAATGCTACTGCTATACTTACATGCTTTATATACAACGAATCCTATAGATTAATCTCTTTAATATCTTTATTGATCTACTCATAATAAAATAATAAAAAGAAGGAAGGTAAGTATAGCCTACGCTAATTCAGCATTAACTCTGTCTAAATTGAATTGATTATTAGGGCTCTATGCCATCTTTATCCTTATCGCCCTTCTCCCAGAGTAGGAAGAAGAGCATTCCCATAGCCTCTATAATTGCTTGTGAATCCGTCCATAGAACTGTAGTATCGTTCTTACTGTTATTTCTAATGGCATATATCATCTCCTTGCCATCCCTTATCATCATGAATGGTACCTTGCCTTTTACACGCATTACATTCTTTAGCCCTAGATCTATGAACATTGATACCATGCTAGTCTGTATGTTACTTATGATCTTGGTACTTGCTTTACTCCCTGCTAATAGATCTATTATACCATAGTTGTAGAGTCTAAGTGCATCAACCTCATTGCATGCTATAAGTATCTCATCTGTTGCATCATTGATCATTGAACTCATCCTTGCATATACATTCTCTCTACCTTCAAGGATCTGGAACCTGTCCTTATCCTCACATGTTGTCTTTGCAAACTCTGGTAGAGCAGACCATACACGCATTATCTCATCCCTACTCCTCTCAAACTCCTTCAAGCGTTCCATGCCAACATTTATCATTGTCTTTAACAGCTCGTTCAATTCTATAGCAGCATACCTTATTGGATGCTCTAGAGTTGCTTTTACTAAGCCTTTACTCTGCAATCTATTAAGTATCTGATAAGTCTCAGTCCTTGGTATGCCTACACTCTCTGCTACCTCAGTAGCCTTCTTGTAACCAGTCTTTGCCAGGTATATGTATACCTTAGCCTCATTCATTGTAAGCCCTAGTTCTTGCAGTACTCTCATGATCTTCTCTACATGCTCCCTATACTCATCGTTATTGAATAGCATAAACATACCTGTCATCATCAGCAATCACCTACTGCTAGCATCTCCATACACAAGTTACCTGCTACCTCTGCATTACATATCCTCCTTCTTACTATAGTTCTAATACTTGTCATGTATTTAATAATTTTATTAATATTTAAAAAGTTTGTGTAAATTTTATTAATATTTACTAAAAATTATGAGATATTTAATATATAGTGTATACTATAGAGTATATACTATAATATGCGGGGGGTGGGATTTGAACCCACGAACCCCTAAGGGACGGGATAACCCATTCTTAACATTCCTTACTGTATATGATCTTGAGTCCCGCGCATTTGACCAGGCTCTGCTACCCCCGCTATAGTATATCTAATAAAAGAGATCAGTAATATTTATTATAATGTTTACCCTCTGCTAGTTATGCGAATATCTGATATAAGGGAGTGGTATGAGTAATGTATCTGTAGATGCACAGATATTAAGCATATCAGAGGTTAGAGAGGTTAAGTTAAGGGATGGTACAACTGCAAGAGTTGTGGACTGTGTAATTGCAGATTCTAGTGGGAAGATAAAGCTAACGCTATGGAATGAGCAGATAAACATGGTTAGAGAAGGCTCAAAGATATCAATAACAAATGGCTATACTAGAGAGTTTAAAGGCGAGAGTATACTAAATATAGGCAAGTATGGCAAGCTTACTGTATTAGAGTATTGATATAATAAATAAATAATTGCAGATAATTAATAGATCAGATTAACATGCTAAATACCATACTAACAGTAAAGCTTATACAGATTAATTTAAAGGCAAATTAATTAATTAATTACTATTTAAATAAATAAATATTTCCATAAATAAGTATACTAACTTATGTAACCTAACTCCTTATCCTTACCATGCTCCATCTGCTGCTCTTGTAATACATTAGCGCCTCTGCTCATCTGCTGCTCTAAAGCCTTTATAATGATCTCTGTATCCCTTGCCCTCTTCTCTAAACTGCTCATATCTATTCTAAGATTAACGTAATCAAGTAAGTATTTAAGTACTGCCTGAGATGCCTTTGCATCTACAACATACCCTGAGGTCTCACCAAGTAAGCATACGCCCTTAATACCCTTGATCTTAGCTATACCAAGTATCAATCCATTCATACCTGTTATACTGCCATTATCCATAATAGCCAAACCTTTACCCTTTAACTCTTGCAAGAGATTCTCATCTGTTGCAGTTACATAAACCTTTGGTCTATCAACAAATACCCCAGTTATATATGCTGCTAACGTAAATACCATGCTTACATTGAACCTCTCTGCTATGTTTATAAGTTCTTCAGCAAGGATATACTCTCCCTCTGGGGTTACTGGTTGAGCATCTCCAGTAAGGAATAGCATATCAATACTCTTACCATTTGTATTGCCTTGCCAGTAGTATATGCTATTCTTAATAAGTTCTAAGCAACCATTCTGTCTTATCATAACTTGTGGAGGGAAGGAGTAAGAGTATATATCTATTAGATGTATTGCATGTAGTTCTTGTACAAGATGATCTACTGCTAACTTACCCACATACCCACTCCCTGGTAACCCGCAGATCATGTAAGGTTTACTTAATCTAGGTGGTTCTATAGCATATACTACCTTAACGTATCCATTCATCATACTTACACTTACCCCATTGGAGATTTAAGTGTATTTATTTCACATAATCCTTTCTTTCTAACTAACCAAGTTAATCTTCAACACATACCATAGTCTCTGTACTCTCTATGCCCTTTATTGTATGGATCTTCTGGGTAACTATATCTGCTATTCCCTTAAGATCACTAGCATCTATTGTTGCTATTATATCAGTATGCCCAGTAACAGCAAAAGCCTCTTTAACCCCTTCTATGCTCCTTAGCGTATTAACTATCCTCTGTATATTTGCACCAGCCTCTATCTTAACCTCAACGAATGCTTTCATACATTCAGATGCTATGGATGGGTTTATAAACATTCAAACTAAAGCAAGTAGAGCATGTGTATAGATACTTTATTATTTGCTTATGTTAAATGTTAATTGATGCATCCATCAGATATTCAGGTTATGCAAGTTATAAGCATAGATAGGTTAGAAGATCTGTGGAATGCCATAGATACCATATTAGATATTTATAAAGAGCATAATACAATTAGAGTTAGAGTATTGGTAGCAAAGTACAAGGAAGATAAAGATAACAACATAGCAAGGAAGATAGTACATAAACTACTCAACGAGCTTAATATTGCATTAAGGAGAATAGGCTACAATGATAGCATAAGGTATCTTATATACCATCATAGTCAGAGTTATTATGGTATACTCTTGCTTGACTCTTACACAGCAAGTATGCTTGGAGTATAGCCTTTCTATTAGTAGTTAATCAATTAATTGTGCTAAGTTTGAATACTCTACCTATAAAATTTGCTACTATTAACCCTAGTATTGTACCTCCTACAACATCTGTAACATAATGCTCCCCAACATACACTCTAGATAATGATATAAGCAATGGATATAGCCATAGTATGAATCCTAGGTTAAACCTTCCTACCCTCTTACCCTTTAGCATATAACTTATTATCAATGCAAATGCAGCACTCCTTGCAGCATGTGCAGAAGGATAAGAACTACTTGCCTTAGATAATGCATCATACTCAAGTTTGTAGTTAAGACCTTCTATATTGAACTCATACTCTGGTCTATCTTTATGTACTATATTCTTAACCTGTAATGTTACTAGGGTAGCAACTAGTATTACAATGATAAGTATAGCACCTATCCTCCTACTCTTCCTTCTTATAAGTAGTATGAAGGATATGATAAGCATAGGTGAGAAGTATACTGGGAATATATCTGCAGTAGTTGTTACTACAACCATGGTTATATCAAGTATGTATGTACGTGATGATGTTAAGGCATTTAACACATGGTTATCCAAAGCATCGGTTACCCTTAATCCAACCATTACACTTACTACTGCAAATGATACTAGAAGTATAATGAATGTAAGGGAGCGTAAGGGTACCAGTGCTACACTGCTAAGCATGCATATATTACTATTTAGCCATATTAAATAATAACTTTTAATTATTTAACTACAATTACATACAAAAGAATAAGTTTTTATCACTGCTATCAATAGCAGATCGTATGAATATATTAACCATGGATGATATGGAGTTGGATGGTAAGAGGATCTTCATAAGGGTTGATATGAACTCCCCTATACACCCTGAGACATTAAAGATAATAGAGAGTATAAGGATAAAGGAGGCTGCAGAGAGTATTAGGGAGTTAAAGAACTCTAAGGTTATAGTAGGCTCACATCAAGGCAGGGTAGGTAGGTATGATTATACAGATCTTAGTGAGCATGCAAAGGTACTTGAGGAGTATATAGGGAGGAAGGTTACATTCGTAGAGGATGTAATCGGTCCAGAGGCTAGAAGGAGTATAGAGAGCATGAGTGATGGTGATGTACTCTTGCTTGATAACCTTAGGTTCTGTGCAGAGGAGAATTACGAGTTTAGCTTCAAGGATGCAGCAAATACAGTAATGGTTAAGAGGCTTGCCAAGTTATTCGATCTATGCATCTTGGACTGCTTCCCATCAGCACATAGGGCTCATCCATCGATAATAGGCTTCCCTTACATAATAGATACATGTGCTGGTAGATTGGTTGCAAAGGAGGTAGAGTCCCTTAACAATGTACTTACTGTTGCAAAGGGACCTTATGTTGTTGTGCTTGGAGGCTCAAAGATCTCAGATAGGCTTGAGGCTATAGAGACATTAATACAAGGAGGTAAAGCAGATAAAGTGCTCTTAACTGGGCTAATATCTGTAATATTTCTAATGGCACAGGGCAAGTTTAAAGCAAACAGTCTAGGTATAAAGGAGGAGGCTCTACTAGATAAAGCAAGGAAGCTGTTACAGAAGTATCCTAATGTATTCATACTGCCAGTTGATTATGCTACAGAGAATAATGGTAAGAGGGTAGAGAAGGATCTTGATGAGTTTAATGATAATGATATCATACTTGATATAGGAAGCAAGACCATTGATATATATGATAAGATAATAAGGAGTGCAGGTACAGTATTCATGAGCGGTCCTGCAGGGGCATTTGAGAGGGATGATTTTGCATATGGTACTAGAGCATTGCTAGAGAGTGCAGCAAGTTCACTTAGCACTACCATAGTTAGTGGTGGGCATATGACAACAGCATTGAAGAGGTTTGGTCTGTACGATAAGATTGATCATATAAGTACTGCAGGTGGTGCTCTAGTGCTTTATCTAGCAGGTAAGAAGCTGCCTATGATAGAGGCATTAGAGATGAGTTACCAGAGAAGGTTAACTTTAAATGCTAAGGCTAAGCTGTAATCTTTCTCTCTATATTTATTATGGACCGGGCGGGATTTGAACCCGCGACCTCTCCCATGCCAAGGGAGCATCCTACCAGGCTAGACGATTGGCCTACCATCTATATTATTTAGCATTTATCTTGCATAATCTGGTATCCGGCCCTAACCCGATCCTAGTTGATAATTAGGATTAGCCTTTAATCTATCTTTCTATCTATCTATTTATTATTATTATAAAATAAAATTGAACGGATCATACTACTCCTAACTTAGTTGCTAAATCCCTAGCAACTCCTTGAGGGAACTTAACATATGCCTTCTTACCATATATAGTTCTTGCAGTATTAACTCCCTTTACATCAACATTATACAATACTTTTATAGCCTCCTTTATACTCTTCTTATCTGCTTTATCACTTACTATAAATATCAATACATCCTCCTTATCTATCTTTGTAAACCCCTTCTCTGTTATGTATGGTTTTATTATTATACTCCTTGCTTGCTCTACATTCATCAGGCACTCACCCTAAGAATCCTCATACTTGCTGGTAACCTTATATTCCTTAGATACTCTATAGCACCCTTGCTCCATACACATAGTCTACCAGGATGAGATCCTGGGGCTAGATGCATAACACTAAGCCTATCAACCCTTGCTACCTCAACACCAGGTATGGAGCCTGCTGCCTTGCCTACCCCTTTATCCTCTCTAACTATTATGAGCACGCTCTTTGCAATATACTGCTTCCTACCACGCATCCTTGCCTTTCCACTTCTCTTCTTTATACTATTCTTTGCCCTCTCAAGATCAGATGATAACTTTAATGCATTTAATAAGTTCAGTAGATCCTTAGCCTTTCCTATACTCTCTATGCTATCATCAACTACTATAGGTAACTCTATGCTATCATCATCTAACCTATGCCCCCTAGCCTTAACTATACTCTTATCTATTGTAGCTGCTATTGCACTATACAATGCAAGCCTCTTCTCCTTCTTGTTTAACCTCTTAACTATAACCTTCTCTGCTCTAGGAGGATGTGTTAGCCTACCCTTTACCACACCTGCAACTCCTCCTGCTTGACCAGCCCTCCTTGTCCCTTCACCCTTTACCCTAGCAAGCCTTGCTATACCTAATCCTGTACCCCTAGACTCAGCACTAACCCTCATACCTGCTAGAGGATCCCTGCCTTGTGGTTGATATAGCTCTGATTGTATATGAACAAAAGCCTTATGTATGAGATCTGGTCTATAAGGTGCAGAGAATACCTCTGGTAGTTCTATGCTTCCTTCAACACTCCCATCAAGTTTATATACATTAACACTCTTCATGTAATATCACCTCATACAACTATATCAACTATCTTTGGCTCAACTACCTTCTTAACCTTTGGTCTTATAGCATACCTTAACTTAACCAAGCGTTTTATAGCACCAGGTACAGAGCCTCTAACTATTATGTAATCACCCTTAAGTACTCCAAAGTGCATAAACCCTCCCTTTGGAGTTATATTATTCTCATTAGCATTAAGTATTGCAAGTATCCTCTTATTATACTCAAGCCTCTGATGGAATCCCATCTGCCCTGCCCTTGGTACTGTGTACATAACAGTTGCTGGACTTATTGGACCAAGAGTACCTACTGCCCTTACACTCTTCCTTGATTTGTGCTGTTTCCTCTTTATACCCCATCTAGTTACTGGACCCTCAAATCCCTTACCTTTTGTTATAGCACTAACATCAACATACTCTCCTACCTTGAATACCTCGTTTATCCTAATGCTCTTACCAAGTATACCACTAAGATACTTGAACTGAGACTTGATATCTCCTCCACCAACACCAACCTCAAACACAAAAGGCTTCTTCTGCTCTAATCCTGCATCCCTAGGTGTTACTGCTACAATTGCTCTAAACTCACTAACTTTAGAAAGAGTCTCATCATCTATGCTCTTTAATGCATCATCACTTGTAGGCTTGATCTTAACCTTCCTCTCCAACTCCTTTGGTAACTCTTTAGCATATATATCAAAGAATGAGTGTAAGCCATAAACATCTTTGGTGTATGCTCTAATACCTATTATCTTCATTGGTGGAGTTACTATAATGGTAGCCCTGCTCATCAATGGTTTACCAAAGTTAGGAGTTCTCTCTCTATCATCTATATTTATAAGATGTATATTTGCTACCTTGAATCCAGCAAAGCCTAGTAGCCTAGGCTCCTTTGCATCTATATCTGGCCATGTCCTTATCCTTGATTCTATACTCTTTGCTCTTGCCCTAGGCAGATATGCTAAGCTACCCCTCCTTGGTGCACTATGCTTTCTATGACCCATACCTCTCTACTCCTTAATGCTATAAGATAACTCCATTATAAACTTACTTAAGATAGATAGATAGATGATATAGCATAATAAATTTAAACCAAACTAAAGACTTTATCAAGCATACCTACTAGCATTGATGGATCTGTATGCTGCGTCTATGAACCTAAGGTATGAGTTTAATAATGCTCTAAGAGTTGGGATATCGTATGTATGTATATTAATCATAAGTGAATCTTCTCTTAATATTATACTACTCTCTGCATCTTTTATACTAACTCTACACTCTGGCTCTAATGCAGAGTACAATGATCTTAATAATGATAAATAATAGCGGGGATCATGATTACTCTTACTGCAACTCTCATCAACTACACCAACCTCTATTCTTACACTACACATCATATGCTCCTCCAGCAATCTTGTAGTTGCACTTGTTGCACTTCCATATACCTATTGCCTCACGCTTGAACCTTGTTGAACCACACATAGGGCATGTACGTCTCTTCTTCAGTGTAAAGAATATCTTGCTATACCTTCTCCTAAGTGTTGCACCATACTTAACCCCTAACCCTTTAAGGCTCTCACCCCTTGCCATTATGATCACCCTAACCTACTTGTGCTTGCATGCATATGCTCTTTATTAATGCTCTTATCTCATTACCCTTATCTATTGCTATAGACACAGCATTATTTAACTGTTCAAGTGTGAATGTACCAGGGTTACCCTTTTGGATTGCACATATCCTGCCCTGATCATCTGTGCTTATAGTCACCCTAGCCTCCATGCACATCTCCTCCTCAGATACAGGATCCACTATTATACTATCCCCTATCCTTGCCATTGTAACAGATACTGGTATAGTATTTATGGGCAATGGGATTGTATCTTCAGTCTTAACCAGTTTATCATCCTTAACCTCATACTTTGGTATCCTTGTAGTAAGCAGTGCTGAGACTACAGCATAAGATGTTGCATCAAATAGGTTACCATCTGTGTTCAATACACTAACATCAGCAAATACAGCATAAACCTTCTTACCACTTATAAGAACCAACTTATCCAAGGCTATCATCTCTGACTCCCTTATACCTCTATCTACAACTCTAGCAAGTTCTATAGCATCCTCATCTGGGGGACCTGGTTCTGCATACGCAGATGCAGTAGGCAGAACCTCAGCATTGCATATGAATAACCCCTTATCTGGCATATCAGAGAATGGCTCATCTACCTCAACCTTTATACCTGCTATAACTTGTGTATTACCTAACTTTACCATGGCAGAGCCATTAGCCTTCTTTATCAACCCAACCTCAATCTTTAACTCTCTATAATCAGTTAACCCTCTACCATCTAGCCTCTTACCCTGTGCTAAGAGTTCTATCATCTGTATCCTTTTAAGATGCTCAACTATAGTTGATGTTCTCTTCATCATCTTATACCTCAACCTCCGTGCTAAAGTACTTCCTCATCAGTGCTTCCCTTTGCAACTTATAAACTTGCATACATCCTTGTATTGCTAGGTTTAAGCACTCTTTAAACTCATCCTTTGTTAATTTACCATCCAACTGAAGTAAAGATATCTGCTTAAGGTTAGGTAAGAATGCTACTGGCATATCAGCCTCTCCCATCTTATCCTCCTCATCATTTATATCAAGTACTATCCTACCTGCAACCTTACCTGCAGCACATGCAGCAACCATATCACGCATGTTTATACCTGCATCTGCCAAGGCTACACTTGCTGCTGTTATACCAGCACACCTAGAGCCACCATCGGATTGTAATACCTCAATGAACACATCTATAACTGTCCTAGGGTAATCCTCAAGTATTAGTGCAGGTTCTAATGCCTCTCTAGTAACTTTAGATATCTCTATCTCTCGCCTTGATGGGGCAGGGTTCTTCCTCTCATCTACTGAGAATGGCTGCATATGGTATCTACACCTTAGTATACTCCTATCTGGTAATGCTAGATGCTTTGGGTGTGCCTCCTTAGGGCCATAAACAGCAACAACTATCTTATTCTTACCAAACTCTATGTATGCAGAACCATCTGCATTCTTTAATACACCAACCTCTATCTTTACTCTTCTAAGTTCATCCCATCTTCTACCATCTACCCTTCTCCAATCATCACTCATAAGCATACTCATGCAACACTACCCCCTAACATATCCTTTACCTTCTGTGTTAAGTTACTTGTATGAGCCTCCTCTTCTACTAACATTATTGCTCTTACTGCCATGTTTATAGCCTCTCTGCTAGAGTCAGATACAACAAGTACACCATTCTGCCCAACTATTATCTTACACTTTGTAAGCTGCTCTATCATCTGTATCATTGAACCCCTCTTACCTATAAGCCTTGGTACCTTGCTTGGAGAGATCTTAACTATCTCCCCATTATTTATCTTACCTAGATCCTTGTCAGCAACGGTTAGCAATGGGTCTCTAGTCCTATCGAAGTTAACTATCCTACATGCTATAACATCCCCTAGGTTAAACTTGCTTGTTAGATCATCCCTGCTAGGAGTGAACTCTTTACCAAATACATCCTGTGCAAGGAGATGCCCTAGGAAGCATGAGTTTATATCAACAACCCATGCAAGTGATGAGTAATCTATTATCTTGCCTATAACAAGATCACCAACCCTTGGTATATATATTCCTGATAATGGTATTACCTTAACACCATTCTGAGTAACCTCTGCTATCCCTACCCTTGTTGCATGTATCCTGTTATCTATCTTTATAACATTTGCTAATGGCTTTATATGGGGATTACCCTCTACTATAACATCTCCAGGCAGTACATATTTCCTGAACTCCTTCATCTCATCATCACCGCTTGTGCACTACCCTTGGTTAATGATGCTAACCTATCCATCATATTTGATTGTATTGCTGCTGGTATCTCTATTATAACCTTTAGTGAACCATCAGCCTGCCAATCCTCCTTTATTATATCGCCCATACCCTTAAGTATACTGTATGACTGTGCAGCGTACTGTGCTGGTATAACTATGGTGAACTTTAGCCTCTCAGTCTTCAATGGTAGAACTGTTCTTAACTGCTCTACTATACCTTTGATCTGATCCTCAGCCTTCTTGAATGGATCTATAGATACCTTACACTGCTCCAATGCCTGCTCTATCCTTAATGGTGGATGAGGTAGATGCGTCTTAGGATCCACATATGTCTTTGCTATTATATTAACTATCTGCCTCCTCTTCTCCTCTATTAACCTTCTCCTCTGCTCAGTTGTAAGGTTAAGCTCTCCCTTCTCAAGGATTATCTTTGCAACCTCTAATGTGTTTGATGTTCTAAAGTACTTCTCCAACTTCTCCTTTGATGCTCTATTGCCTTTGTTTGCATCTGTGTATATCTCATCGCTTACAAGTATACTTGATATATCACTCCTCTTACCTAGTTTAAACTCTAGTGCAGGATCAGGTTTTACTAGGACTTCAAACTTCTCACCATCTATGGTAAACCTTACTATGCTTAACTTATCTGTCATACTATTGCTTATATTAACCCATATTAATAAATATGCTAGCATATAATCGTTATATTCCCTCAATATAATCAATCAATCCAATTTATTTATGCGCTCTAAGAACTCAAATATTGCTGTATAATCCTTATCTGCAAGATCCGTCTTGCTTGCCTGCCTGTATATATGCTCTAGCATTGATATCATGGGTAATGAGATATTCAACTCCCTAGCAGTATCATTTATTGTTGTTATATCCTTAAGCATCATGCTTAATGCAAATGACTTCTCAACCTCATGCTTTACCATCTTTGGACCCTTACGTTGGCTAAGCCCTGTGCTAAAGTATGTTGAGTTCAAAGCCTCTAAGAAGATCATAGGATCTACACCATATGCTTTTACTAGTAGCATTCCTTCAGATAGTGCTGCTGCTATCATTGCTATCTGCAGGTTTAATGCAAGCTTTAATGCATGTGCAGAACCATTCTCACCTATATACATAACCTTACTTGCTATTGCATTGAATACATCCTTAAACATCTCATAATGCTCCTTGCTTCCTCCAACCATGAGTAAGAGCATACCTTGCTCAGCAAGTTGAGGACCACCCATAACAGGGGTATCCAACATAACTATACCATGCTCCTTTAACCTTGATGCTATTGCCTTGCTTGCAAATGGATTTATTGTGCTTACATCAGCAAGTACAAACTTACTCTTAGAGTATATCAAGCCATTGATACCAAATGCTATATGCTCTAAAGCATACGAGTCCTTAAGCACAGTAATAACTATATCTGATTCATCTGCTACATGCATTGGTGTATCTGCTACAAATGCACCATACTGCTCCAATGCCTCAGCCTTGCTCCTTGTTCTATTGTAAACTGTAAGCCTATAACCTTTTGATAGCAACCTCTTGGCTATTGCACTACCAAGTAGACCAGTCCCTATTAACCCTACATTAACCATAATCTCTTATCCTTAGTATGCTATAATATACCTTACACCTTAATCCTCTATACCATACGCTCTTGCTATTAGTTCAACAGTTAAACCTATACTATCTCCTTTAATGTTATTGTTATTGGAATTGTTACCTATTATCTTGCGTAATCCTTCATCCATCTGTAGCATGCAAGACTCCCCTGTTGTGTATATCCTCTTACCATTACTTATCCCATCATATACAGCATTAAATAGTTCTTTACCTATAAGCATGGATAACTCATAGTTATCCTTTATGAACGAGTATGAGCCTCCAACTCCACAGCAACCTCTCTCAAGTAAGGATACCTTTAGGCTAGGTATGCATCTTAGCAGTCCAATAACATCCTTATCATATCCTTGCACTAGGGTATGACAGTGTATATGCACTAGTGCATCCTCATTAACAGGCTTGAACTCAATCAACTCATTACCTTTCCTAAGCATATTCAAGAACTCATGTATATCATAAGTATTATATGCAACGCTCCTACTCTTCTCATCATCTATAACATTAAGATACTCCATCCTTAATGCTAGTGATGCACTAGGGGAGAATGTTACTATAGGTATGCCATCTGATGCATAGATGTAAAGGTTATCTATGTTGTATCTTGCTATCCTCTTACCCTTATCTATTGCACCCTCAAGCAGTGCTGGTAGCCCAGATGATAACTGCTTAGGATACTCAACCCTATATCCATTCATATTAAGTATCTTAACTATCTTAAGCCCAAGTATAGGGTTGATGTATCTTATGTATGTATCAGCAAAGAATGCTACACTCTTATCTAGCATAGGCTGCCTATATCTAGAGTACAACTCATCAAACCTAATCCTGCTGAATCTAGGTATGCTCTTCCTAGCATCTATCCCTGTTAGATACTCTAGCATTATCCTAAACAATCTATTGCTCATTAATGCATTAGATAGCAGTGCTAGTTTACATGCAATATTAGCATACTTATCTATATCAGCAAAGTACTTGTAACCCTTTGGTAAACCATGAGCAGTAGCATATCTAGCCCTTGCCTCAGCAATTATCTTTCCTACATCAACATTAGATGGGCAGTCTATTAGGCACATCTTGCACTGTATGCAGTATTTATATATAATATCCTTATACTCATCTGTAAACTCAGGAGTAAACGATCCTTTACTAGCATCAGCAAGTTTAAGCATCCATCTTAATATATTGTTCCTACCTCTGCAGCTTGCTACTTCAGTATGCAACCCTTTGTAAACAGGGCACATCCTTACCTTGTAACTTAAATCTCTACACATACCACACCCATGGCATAGATCAACCTCATCCTTGTAACTTAACTCATACGCATACCCTGTTGCACGCTCTGCTACTCTACTACTCCTTATACCCCAGTTTAGTAATACTATATCTTTACCATCTTTGCTTAAGTAGCGTAGATTATCTGTAAGAGAGTAACTGCTGTACTGATTACCATTATTACTACTTAACCTAATATCCTCTAGAGGTATCTTCTTACCAGGGTTCATTATATTCTTAGGGTCTAAGATAGATTTGATATTGATGAATAAAGAGTAGATATCAGATGGGTACAACATCTTAACGAACCTGCTCCTTGCTATACCATCACCATGCTCTGCTGATATGCTACCATTCATACTCTTTACAAGAGAGAATACATCTTCTGCTAAAGCATTAATCTTTGCAGTAGTATGCTCATTGCTTATATCAAGCATTGGTCTAGTATGTATATTACCATCTGCAGCATGCCCATATATTGTATAAGCAATTATCCCATGCCTCTTATATATCTCCTTAAGCCCCTTAACTAACTCTGCAAGTTTATCTACACTAACCACAGGGTCCTCTATGAATGCTAGAGCCTTGCTATTACCTTTCCTTACCTTCATAACATATGCGAGTGCATTCTTCCTAACATCCCATATCCTTGCTATCTCATCGTTGTTGTAAGAGTATGCTATACACTTGCATATACCTGCACTATTCTTAACATCATTAAGCAGTTTATCCATCTGCATCTCAACCTCTTCTCTACTATTGCCATCAAACTCTACAAATAGCATGCAATCTGCATCTAAATACTGCTTTAAACTATCATTACCATTACTCATCTTTACTATATCAATAACAGTCTTGTCTATTAGTTCAACAGCAGATGGTCTTAGGTTAGCAACTATCTTGCTAGTGTAAAGGCATGCATCATATGTATCCTTAAATGCTAAGAGTGCTAATGCCCTATACTTTGCTATATCAACTATCTTTAACTTTGCCCTTACAACTATACCTAACGTGCCTTCAGAGGCAACAAATAACTTTGCTAGATCTATACCATCGCTACATAGAACTCTATCCAATCTGTAGCCAGAGGAGTTCTTACTAACCCTTGGGAATCCATTTTTTATAATATTACTCTTATCATAAAGCATAGCATAAAGAACTCTTGCTATCTTAACCTCTATGCTATCCTTACTTGCATCCTTGATCTCATCTATACTAACCTTTCTAGCATGTAGTATGCTACCATCTGCAAGCACAACATCCAACTCTAGAACGTAATCTATCATGCTACCATACTTTACTGTATGAGAGCCAGATGCATTGTTTGCTATCATCCCTCCTATTGTACAGTAATCAGCACTTGATGGATCAACTGGTATGCATTTATTGTAACGCTTAAGTTGTCTATCAAGTATGCCCTTATAAACACCAGGCTCAACTATAACATACCCATCATGAGTGTTAACCTCTATAACCTTGTTCATATCTGATAGATCTATTATTATACCATCACCTATAGCCTGTCCTACAAGCCCAGTGCCACCTCCCCTTGCTGTAACTGCTATACCATGCTCATAGGCAAACCTTACAGTGTTAACAACATCCTCTATGCAAGAAGCAACAACTATGCATGATGGTATTATCTCATACATACTTGCATCACTAGCATACATGTATCTATCAAGCTTAGAGTCTAGAACTTTACCTTTAATCATACTCTTTAATCTATTTATAGCATCATCAATGCTATTATAATGCATCCTTTACTATAGTAATGTTTAGATAACTCTTAAATATTACTAACCAATCTGCTTATGTAATTTATCAAAACTAAACATTTTATATTACATGTATAAATTACTTGTATGCTTAGGAGTAGGAAGGTTGTAGAGGGTCCAGAGAGGGCTCCCCATAGAGCAATGTACAAGTCTATGGGTTTAAGTGATGAGGATATAGCAAAGCCATTCGTAGGTATAGCAAACAGTGGTAACGAGGCTACACCATGCAATATCCACCTTGGTAAGTTAGCAGAGCATGCTAAGCAAGGGGTTAAGGATGCTAATGGTACTGCTAGGATCTTTGCTACTATAGCGGTTAGCGATGGTATATCAATGGGGCATGAGGGTATGAAGGCATCCCTAGTAAGCAGGGAGGTTATAGCAGACTCTATAGAATTAATGGTGCATGCACATCAGTACGATGCTCTAGTATGCATAGCAGGGTGTGATAAGAGCCTACCAGGGAGCATGATGGCAATGGCTAGGCTTAACATACCATCAGTATTTGTTTATGGAGGCACTATGGTACCAGGGTATTACAAAGGAAGATATCTAACTATACAGGATGTATTTGAGGCTGTAGGCTCATACTCAAAGGGTCTTATATCATTGCAGGAGTTGATTGAGATTGAGAACCATGCATGCCCTGGTGCTGGTTCATGTGCAGGTATGTACACTGCTAATACCATGGCTTCATTAAGCGAGGCATTAGGTATAGCACTGCCATTTAGTGCAAGCCCAAGTGCAGAGGACCCTAGGAGGTATGATGCTGTGTACCAGAGTGGTAAGGCAGTAATGCAACTACTAGAGCTAGGGATAAAGGCTAGGGATATACTTACATTTGAGGCATTCGAGAATGCTATAACTGTATTGAATGCAATAGGAGGCTCTACAAATGCTGTTCTACACCTACTAGCAATAGCAAGGGAGGCTGGTGTAAAACTTACCTATGATGACTTTGAGAGGATAAGGGTAAGGACTCCTCATATAGCAGATATGCGCCCAGGGGGCTCCTATGTTATGTATGAACTTGATAGGGTTGGAGGTGTACCTGTTATAATGAAAGAGTTGTTTAAGCATGGGCTACTGCATGGCAATGTATTAACTGTAACAGGTAAGAGCCTAGAGGAGAACCTTAAAGATCCAAGGGTTAGAGAGCCAGATGGTACAGTAGTTAGAAGTGTAAGCAATGCAATACATAAAGAAGGTTCTATAAGGATACTGAAGGGTTCATTGGCACCAGATGGTGCAGTTGTTAAGGTAGCAGCAGTTAACGATAGGCTAAGGTTATTTAAAGGTAGGGCAAGGGTATTCGATAGTGAGGAGCAGGCATTTGAGGCTATAAGCAAGGGCGAGATAGTTGAGGGTGATGCTGTAGTTATAAGGTATGAGGGTCCTAAGGGCGGTCCTGGGATGAGGGAGATGCTAGCTGTTACAGCAGCAATAGTAGGCCAAGGGTTAGGGGAGCATGTTGCACTTATAACAGATGGCAGGTTCTCAGGGGCAACTAGAGGGTTAATGATTGGGCATGTTGCACCAGAGGCTGCTGTAGGAGGACCAATAGCATTGGTTAAGGATGGTGATACAATAATAATAGATATCTTAAATGGTAGATTAGATTTAGATGTTAGCAAGGAAGAGTTAGATTCTAGAAGGAAAGCATGGAAGCCAAGGGAGCCTAGATATAAGTATGGTGTATTTGCAAAGTATATAGCATTGGTAGGATCAGCAGCAGAGGGAGCAATAACATATAGCATATAGCATATAGAAGATAACCCAATCTTATTTTTGGTAAAAGGTATAAATAAATAAAAATATCTAGAGCTGATCAACATGGATGAGTGTGTATTCTGCTCAATAGTGCAAGGCAAGAGGGAGGCTGCATTAGTTTATAGAGATGAAGACTTTACAGTATTCATGGATAAGTATCCAATAAGTACTGGTCATACACTAGTAATCCCTAATAAGCATTATACAACCATTCTTGATATGCCTAGCGATGAGTTTAGCATGCTATTTGCTTTAGTACATAAAGTAGCACTTGCTGTAATGCTAGCTGTTAATGCACAAGGATTCTCTATAGCACAGAATAATGGTAGAGTAGCACATCAGGTAGTGCCTCATGTACATGTGCATATAGTACCTAGATTCTCAACGGATGATGATAAGAGCAAGTATGCAAGTAGAAGGATAGCAACCCTTGATGAACTAAGATCCATAGCAGATAGGATAAAGAGTCATCTAACAACATTAGATACTTCTAACATCAATATAAAAATAATAGTTTAATTTATTGATTGTTAGTTAGTCTAAAGCCTAGTTCATTAAGCAAGGATCTCATATCATCCTCACTTAATCCTATACCAAGTCTAGCATCCTTCCTTGCAACTATGCTACCATTCCTAAATGCTATAATAGTTGGAACAGCCTTTAGATTGAATATATCCCATAATGGGTTATCATCTTCATTAACCTTTGCTATGGCAAACTTGTAACCATCTACCCTCTTCTCATATAACTCAAATATAGGTTTGAACCTTGCACAGTAAGGGCACCAGTCTGCCATGAATAAGATTATGTAATTTCCCTTACCTTCTACTACCTTATCCATTAACTCATCGCCATCAGCAAGCATCTCCATGGTATAAGCATATGCATGTGTATTAATAACCATTCCTACCTTTTAACTAGAGTTAAATGTTCTTGCTACTTATCTTATACCTTAGTATTGCTGCTACCTGCCCTAGACTCTCAAGCATCTTACCCTCCTCAGTTGCTGAGGATATAACCTCTACCTTTGCACCTGTATTAAATGCAAGTTCATCCATATACTCTATTATATCCTGTTCTTGAACCTCGTAATCCATGCTTGAGCACTTACTACATGCCCTGCTAACTAACTCCTGCTCTACAGCAATAGACTTATCCCTAGATACTATGCTCTCAACCTCATTATTGCACCTCTTACATTTAGCAAGTATCCTAACCTTGTTTATGTTATCATTAACTAATACTGTATCTACTGCACCAGCATTTAGGGCATTTATAACCTCTTGCATACCATACACTGCTAAACCTTTACTTGAGTGTATCTCCTCAAATAATCTTCTAACAAGCCTCTTCTCCTCCATAAGCCTATACTCTTGCAAAACATCTTGAGCCTTATCAAGGGCCTCTCTAACCCCTTCACTACCAGCGTAAGAGGTATCTATAACCGCTATAACACTCTTCTGTAATCTATAATCTAGATACCCATTCTTAAGGAAGTCATCCTTCGTAGGCCCTGGTCCAGCAACTATTATCCCTGTAATGTTATAGCTATCTATGAATGCTTTCTTTGCATGCTCCGCTACTCTATTAAAGTAATCATTCAACTCCATCTCTCTAAGCCTCTCAAACCTCCTTGCTGATTGCCCTCCAGCCCTATGCTTACCTCCTACACCAGAGGTTATAACATCTACAACCTCAACCTTATTACCCTCTAGTATGCCTAAACCTGCCTCAGTTGAGTCTATAGCTATTATCCCTATAACCTTCTCCTCCTTCAGCATATCCTTAAGTATATCAGTATGGAAGTGGTCATCACATCTGTAAAGGAATATATTAAGGGGTTTTGGTGGCTCTAACTCAAATATCTTCACAACCTCACTACCTGGACCATTGGTTGGTAGTGCACCACAGAATATAACCAAGCCATTCTCTGGTATTCTGTTGTAGAGCTTTAACCTTTGCATTGTCTTTGTTAATGCATCAAGTACATGGTTCCTTGTAGTATCAGATTTTATGTTAGATGCAGTACCATACTCTTCCCTTAAGGTTGCTATAATCTCATGTATAGGCTTACCCTGAGGTATGTAGAGTGATATAAGTTCAGTTCCTCTACCCTTCTTCTGTGATAACTCATTAAGTATACGTTTTAACTTGTATAGTTTAACTGAGTTCTGCTTACTCATGCTTACCACGCTCTACCAAAGTCTCTAACATTAACATCTTTTGAAGATAATAATTTATTTATATTCAATATATTTCTATTCATTTATCTACTATCCCTCTTAATAGTAGTCTTCTCCAATAGTCTAGGAATCTACCAAATAGACCACCAAATGCAAAGTTTATTGCTGCAGAGAATGCTGCTAATGCTAATACCTGCCATAACTCAAGCCTTAATACAAATATATTAAATATTATGTATATTGGTACCCAAAAGACTATTGAGGCTAATGAGTCTACTATATACAATTTTCTCTCTTTATGCATATACAATAACTTAATGCTTGACTATAAATAAATAACTAGTTAAATAAATCAAGATAAATAAATTATTTTTATTAGCACTCTATATCTACTATATCTAACCTCTCTTCAAGCTCTGCTAATGCACCAGCCCCATACTCGCAACTGAAGTCAAGTGTATTTGATACAATACTTAGTGGGTCGTATGAATCAAACCTACTGCTCTTTACCTCATACATGGTTAGTACACCACTCCTAGCATTATCAGTAGGTAGCATACTTACATCTACACTTACATTATACCCAAGAACTGTGTTTACATATGTTGATATCTGATTTATAGCATTTATGCTTAGATCTGAGCCTACTATATTTACTAATGCTCTACTTACATCATTATCATCTGCATTGCTAGAGTATAGTTGTGTTAGCAACTCCTTCATAACATTATCTGTAGCATTATCATTGCTATGTTTTGCAATGTATGCCTTATTGGCTATATATAAACCATGATCTGAATCATCCCTTCCTAACATGGCATATACAGCATTAAGCATAACATCCTCTGCTATAGCATAGCACTCATCAACTTTAAGCTCTGGTGAGCATTCTAGTAGAGCATCCTTATCTATTATAACTGTACAGTTACTCCTCTCTCTTAATAACCTTAATGCTATGCTAGATTTGAACAACATACTCTTCTCAAATCTAAACGGCATTGCTACAAATGATAGTATTCTCTTGCCCATACTAGCAAATACCTCTGCAAGCATTGGTATTACTGCTATACCATCCTTCTCTGCAAGATCTCCTACAATAATAACTGTATTATAATTACCGTAACTGATCTTATCCTTTATACAATGCAGTTCCTTGAATAGTAACCTCCTTATATATGAAGAGGAAGGGTTAAGTACGCTCTTACTATCTAACCTTATATGCTCTATTCTACCATCTAGCCCATTGTAACCTTTAGTGTTAGGGTCATGCTTACCGCTTGTAATAATCAAGGCATCAAGATCGAACCTACTTGCTATATTTGCTACAGCATTTGCAAAGTTTCTACCAGCGCCTATAACTATGCTGGGCAGAATTATCTGCATACCATATCCTCATAACTGTGTTAGATTAAGGATTTTTGTTTTCTAATAAGCAAACAATGAGTCAAAAAAGTTTGATTTATCCATATGCATGGATCATGAAGCAGTAACCTTTGCTATAAGTGAGTGTGTTGTTACATCTATAACCCTAACTTTAACCTTGGAGCCTAAGATTATGCTATTATAATCATCATTGTTATTGTTGTTACAATGCAAGTATATTGGCTTGTATGCATAGTTCCTACCCTGCATACCATTGCTGGCATACTCATCAACCAGTATGTAGCCTTCCCATCCCTTCCATAGCATACTCCTCTTATAGCATACCTCTCTTACAACATCATGCATTATAGCGCTCCTCTCATTTATCACATCCTTGCTTAACTGTTTTAACCTACTTGCATATGTATTTGGTCTAGCACTGTACTTTGATAGATTAACAACATCAGGCTCAACCTCCTTTATTAGATCAATAGTTGCCTTAAAGTCATCATAACTCTCAGTAGGGAATCCAACTATTACATCTGTAGCAATGGTACAGTAACCTAACTCCTTCCTAAACCTCTTAACTATATCTATGAACCTCTCTACACTATGCCCTCTACGCATTGCTCTAAGCACTCTATTGCTCCCACTCTGCACTGGTATATGGAGGAACTTGAATACTTTAGCATCTCTGTAAGCCTCTATAAGATCATCTATTATGAACTGTAAATACTGAGGATTCATCATCCCTACTCTAACCATGAAATCAGAGTCTATAGAGCATACATGCTTTAGCAACTCTGCTATATTTGTATGGATATCAAAGCCGTATGCCCCATTATCTGTTGATGTTAGCCATACCTCCTTGCACCCTTGCTTTACATCATCGCTAACCTGCCTTACTATATCATTTATCTTATAACTCCTTAACCTGCCTTTTGCTAGCTTTGTCTCACAGAATGTACAATCACTCAAGCATCCAGTTGCTATCTGCACTATGCTTATAACTGGGTTAACCCTTACCCTTGGGAGGTTAACCTTATTTATATTAGAGTCATCAAGCGCTATGTATCTATTACCATTGATAGCTGAATCTACTGCTGTACATATCTTATCTATTGCATTAGGAGCAACTATGCTTGCTTTAGAATTAAGCCTCTCAACCCTCTTTGGCTCAGCCTTTGCCATGCATCCAGCAACTACCAATGGTTTGCTTGAGAGGCTCCTTATCCTATTAACCATCCTGTTTGCTGTAGCATCCTTTACTATGCATGTTACTATTATGCTAGCATCTGCATCATCAAAGCTCTCTGCTAGTTTATACCCTTGGTTAACCAGCATACCCTTTATTATCTCACCATCAGATACGCTAGCAGAGCATCCATACACCTCAACCCATACCTTAGCCATATTCTTTGCATTATCATGCTAATGTACAATATATTCTTTAAAAATAAAGTAAAATAAAATAAAATGAAGATAGATATTATTACTTCTCAAACACTGCTCTTAAGTATCTCATCTACCTTATGCTCATCAAGTAACCCTTTGCTTACAACAAGCTCCTTTATGCTTATACCCTTACTTAATGCCTCCTTGTATAGTTCTGCAGCTGTATTGTAGCCTATGTATGGTGATAGCAGTGTTACCATTATTGGATTACTCTCAACACTTGCCCTTAACCTTGATTCATTTGCCTTTAAACCATCTATCATATGCTCCGCAAATACTGGTAAGAACCTAGCAAGCATATCCATTGATTCTAGCAATGCCTTAGCCATAACAGGGAGCATAACATTCAGCTCTAACTGCCCTGCTTGATCAGCCAATGCTACTGCTAGATCATTGCCTACTATGTTGAAGCAGATCATATCCAAGCACTCAGCAAGCGATGGGTTAACCTTGCCTGGCATTATGCTAGAGCCAGCATGTACTGCAGGTATAATCAGTTCAGCAAACCCAGCCAATGGACCAGAGGATAGGAGCCTTATATCATTTGCTACCCTTATCAACTCCAATGCAAGGTTCCTTATGCAAGATGATACATATGCTATGGCTAATCTACTCTGTAATGCATACTGCATATCCCTTGCTGGCTTAAGTTCTATGCCAGATACATCTGCTAGATATTTTATTGCTAACTCTCTATACCCCTTTGGTGCATTTGCCCCTGTGCCTACAGCAGTGCCTCCTAATGCAACATACTTTAGTTCATCTAATGCATTAATTATATACCTCTTTGCATCCTCTAATGCATTAGCATATGCATTGAACTCAGACCCTAGAGTTACTGGTAGAGCATCCATGAGATGGGTTCTCCCTATCTTAACTATGTCTTTAAACTCCTCAGCCTTCCTCTTGAGCGATGCTATAAGTTTATCTATTGCATCTAGCATATCCTTTGAGGATAATAGAACTGCTAAATGCAGTGCAGTAGGGAATGTATCATTGCTAGATTGTGACATGTTAACATGATCGTTTGGGTGCAGGTAAGAGTAATCCCCCTTGCTTTTACCCAGCATCTCTAATGCTTTGTTTGCTATAACCTCGTTAACATTCATGTTAAATGCTGTTCCAGCACCTGAGTTTAGTGCATCTATAGGGAAGTGCTCAAGCATATCATTTATGTTAGCAAGTAAATACTCACATGCCTTAACTATAGCCTCTCCTCTCTCCTTATCTAGTGCATTAAGTTGCATGTTTGCTAGTGCTGCACTCTTCTTTATCATAAGATATGCCCTTATCATGTTTATATGCATCCTCTGCTTACTTGCATTGTAGTGCATTAGTGCTCTAGCAGTGAATGCACCATAGTATGCTTCTTTTGGTACCTTAACCTCTCCTAATGAGTCTCTATCAACCCTGTACTCCATGGCATTGCTATATCCCTTGATATTAATAAACAAATATCATATACAATTACAATAGCTTAACAAACATAAATATGGTAATTGAAGATAGGTTATGCTTATACTTATAGGCTTGGGTCTTAATGGCTTGAAGAGTTTAAGCATAGAGGCTATAGAGGCTCTTAAGGGCTCAGATAAGGTTTACATAGAGGTATACACAAGTCCAGTAAGCATTAGTATAGATGAGTTAAAGCATTTAATATCAAAGGAAAAGGATATAGAGGTAGAGGTTGCTAAGAGATGGTTAATAGAGGATGGTAAGCGCATATTATCTGAGGCTAAGATAAAGGATGTATCTATACTATGCTATGGAGACCCATTGGTAGCAACTACACATACAGAGTTGCTTGCTAGGGCAAGGAGCAATGGTATAGATTATAAGGTTATACATAATGCATCTGCAATAACATCAATACTAGGCTCGTGTGGATTGCATGTATACAAGTTAGGGAGGATAGCAACATTGGTGCGTGATAAGAGGGCATCATTAAGCACATACCATGCATTATATACTAACCTCTTGCTAGGATACCATACACTACTGCTATTAGAGTATGATCATGAATCTAACCTATCCCTTAGCCCTAACGAGGCATTTAATATACTCTTAGCATGTGAGAGGGATGAGCAACTTGGTATCTTTAGCAGTGATACATTTGCTATAGTAGCATCTAGGCTAGGGATGGAATCAGAGCATATAGTTGCAGGTAAGATAGGGTCTATGATTAACTACAACTTTGGTGAACCCCCATATGCAATAGTTGTAACTGGTTCAATGCATTTTACTGAGATAGATGCTTTAAAGAGCCTAAAGGTAACTCTTCTAGATGAGGCTAGAGATAATACTATAGCAGTAAGATCAAAGGCTGAGATTATGCTATCTAAGTACATACCAAGGGCAAAGGATGCAGTAGCAAACGCCTTAAGTATAATAGAAGGCTATAATAATATTGAGTTTAGATCAAGGCTTAAGGATATAGTCTACAATGCAGAGTATTACATAAGTGACGCAGAGTCATATGCTAAACAGCATAGATATGAGAATGCCATACTAGCACTTGGCTATGCTGAGGGTCTAATAGATTCTATAAGGTATATTGTAGGAAGGGATCCATGGGAATTTAATAAATAATTATAATGGATGGATGATAAGACTAATATTATGTTACAATATAGCATGGGTAGATGAGTGTGATCAATAAGGTTAACTCCTACAAGGAGTTACTTGAGTTCTTAAAAGCAAGATTAGGCTCCTTATACTATGAGATACAACCTATACTTGAGGAATACTTTGAGAAGAGTGCAAGGAAGAAGGTTAACCTAGATGAGCTTGATGAGGATATCGATAGACTTATATCACTAATAGTAAGGCCTTTGGTACATAAGATAGTTAGGGATAACGCACCAGACTTCTCATGGGTACCGTTTATAGGGCAAGAGGTTAGTAGTAAGGTTAAGGACGAACTATATAAGAAGACAGAGGATGGTATAAAGCAGGCAAAGCATTACCTTAAGAATGATAAGCGTTTAAGGGAAAATCTACAACTCTTCCTACAGCAGGTTGTTGATAGATATCAGTAAAATTATTTATCCTATCTTAATTTATTATTGGTTTAGTTTATAGCAAGCATCCTTTCTATTGCTAATCTTGCCTTTGATGCTATATCATCTGGAACCTTAACCTCATATACATTATCTCTTAAGGATCTATACACCTTATCTAGGGTTATCATCTTCATGTACTTGCATACTGCATCGTTGCTTATTGGTATGAACTCCTTCTCTGGGTTCTCCTTCCTTAACCTATAGAGTATCCCTGTCTCAGTAGCAACTATAAACCTCTTTGCCTTACTCTCTTTAGCATACCTCATCATGCCCTCTGTTGACAAGAACTTAACGTTGCATGAGCTGTTTCCATTATTGCTATTATGATTATTGCCATTACCAAAGTAATATACCAGAGAGGTTGTACACCCACACTCTGGGTGTATTAGAAACTCGCTGCTGCTATAATGCTTAAGCATCTCCATAACTAGAGATGGTCTTATACCAGCATGAACATGGCACTCACCAGGCCATATGTATATGTTCTTCCTCTTTGTAACCTCTGCCACATATGCGCCTAGGAACATATCAGGCAAGAATAGTATAGGTTTATCCTCAGGTATGCTCTTAACAACTTTAACTGCATTACTTGATGTACAGCAGTAATCGCACTCAGCCTTTACCTCTGCTGTAGTATTTATATAGCATACAGTAACAGCATCTGGATGCTCTCTCTTCCATGCCCTTAACTGCTCAACTGTTATAGTAGATGCTAGGGAGCAACCAGCCTCAGGATCAGGTATAAGCACTACCTTATCTGGGCATATTATCGATGCTGTCTCTGCCATGAAGTGTACACCACAGAATACTATAACCTTGGCATCGGTTCTTGCTGCTCTCTGTGATAATGCCAATGAGTCTCCTATGAAGTCTGCTACATCCTGCACCTCTGGCAACTGGTAGTTATGAGCAAGTATTACAGCATCCCTCTCTTTCTTAAGCCTTGATATCTCTTGCTTTAATCTATCTATATCCATGCTATTGCTATACTCATTTACAGCCTCCATCCTTATCCATTACCATGATAAATTATGAGAATATTTAAATTGATATAAAATAGGCTTCACTTGCATACATGCTTATATATCAGAGCAATTTTTGCCTATTAATACCCAATTACTTTATTATTAAGCAAGAAGCCTAGAACTAGAATCTAATGCCTAGAATTGATAAAAATAAATAGATCAAGGTTAAGAAATTAGTATTTTATCAAATACATTCTTAAATACATGGTATGCCTCAGAGTCATAAAGTACTATAATGACACTCTTTAATGTTCTAGGCTTATACTCTTTTAGTATATTAGCCATTATCCTTGCACATGTATGGTAAGGGTAGCCATATATACCAGTTGATATTGCTGGAAGTGCTATACTTGTTAACTTAAGCTCATCTGCCTTCTCTAAACTCTTTCTTACAGCTGATTCTAACTTATCATCACCTTCCACACCATACCTTGGGCCTACAGCATGTATAACATACCTTGCATTTAACCTACCTGCTCCAGTTACAGCAACCTCTCCTACCTTCACTGGACCATGCTCTTTAACGTATCTATTGCTCTCCTCTTGTATCTCATAACCTCCTTTCTTAACTATAGCATATGCAACCCCTCCACCATGCATTAGATATGAGTTTGCTGCATTAACTATAGCATCTGCACTAACCTCAGTTATATTGCCTTGCATAATAGTAATCTTTAAGTCATTAATTCTGTACTCAAACATCCATCTCAGCTTTAAATATCTTTAATTTATTTGTAAGCTGTGAGGAGGATAGCAAAGATAGTATTACTTGCAATTGCAATATGGATAACCTCATTCTATACTTATACTGGATTAGTTATAGCAAGCAAGGTTAGTTATAATACAAACAAACATATAGATACAAATAATAGTAATAGAGATAAGGCAGATTATTGGAATCCTAACTCTTACTTTATTCTATCTGAGGGTAAATGGAGCATTAGGGTATGGAAGTGGAGGGAGTTCCTTGCATGTGGTTACCAAGGGCTAGATGCTAACAGCAATACTACTTATGTTAACTGGGATAGGGATGGGTTAATAGAGATTAGCCTATTATCTCCATTTGATCTTGATTGGGTTTATGTTGCTGGCTTAAGCATGGGTAGTGTATGGCCTAATGTAAAGCCAGTATATCAGCCAGAGCCTTTAGATGTAGGAAGATTAAAGTCTCTTATGTTAGAGACTAGGATAAGTAACCTTAAAGGTGCAGCATTATCCCCATTAATACTACCATCATGGTATGCAGTCTTAACAGATCTATGGTTTGAGGTTAAGGATGTTACTATAGATGGGAAGCACTATGATAAGAAGATCCTTGGTATAGATGTATTCTATAGCACAATGACAGGTAGGCTTAACATAGCAATGGGCTCTAGCAATGAGTACTCAAGGGTAGAGCCATGTGATAAGAACTTTGTATATAGCATAATGCTAGATGCTAGCAATTATGATAATGATAAAGGGGTTTATAGGGTTGATGTTATTAAACTGCTTGAGAGGGCAAGAGAGGAGGCAATTAAGAAGGGTTGGGTATTTGATTTAAATAATGTAAGGCTTGTAATGGCTGAGAATATAGTAGAGGCTTACTTTGCATATGTTTATGTTAACATTGAGTATAGTGGTATTAAATATACGAAGTAGAATTCTAAACTCTACATGTTTGTAACGAATTATAAGTAATTAAGATATTAAAATTATATATTCTTAAAAACTTTATCGAAGTTATCACCTTTTTCCTAATAACTCAAAAACTTTATTAAAGTAATTACCATAGGAAACTAATTTTTTATCATCTACTTTCTTAATAAATGTCACGTTCTCTTCTAGACCAGCATGTGCATAAAGCACTCTGCTTTCTGCCTTTCCTTCTTTTGAATTATTAAATGAAGATCCATATTTTATTCTTCCATATAGCTCATAGTTATTTGTTGGTATATTTTGTGCTTTATCCAGAGCATTTATCTCGTTGCTAACTATATAGTATACAGAATTTAGTGTATTTTCATAATATTCTAATTTATCCTTTAAACTTCCCAATGATACTCCTATCCAATCCCCTTCTTTATAAACATCTAATTTAATGGAATCTAATACTGTAAGTACAGAATGTAATAATGCTATTCTATATGATGATTTTGGATGTTCAATAACAAAATTATTATTAAGTTTAGCTTCTTTCGAATTCTTTTTTAATAATCTTTCTAATTTATCTTTAAGACATCTAATCAAACAATCTTTGTAAGGTAAGACCAATAATATTCCAGAAGAGACTGCCTTTGATAATTTATGTAAATCTTCTAAATCTTTTTGATTAATATTAACGTATTTTCTAAGTTTATTTATATTATATTCGTCATCATTAATATTATAATCTAAAACAAACTTTAAAAGTAATTGTTCCATAGACTTATAACCATCGTAAGCTATTTTATATATCTCATTTATATTTAGTTTTATATCACAATTATCTTGTTGTGGCGGAGGAGATACTGGATCAGAGTTATACACTGTAACTTGAACTTTCTTACCAGTTATTACAGCAAATGTATTAGCAGCAAGTTCTACTGCTTCCTTACACATTAAAGGCATATAGTTTACGCCATGTGTGATATCAAGATGAATATGTGTATCCTTTCCATTATTATAATTCCCCTTAAGTATATCTAATATATGATAATAGATGGAAGTAAGGTAACTCTCTGCATTACCCTCGAATTTAAATTTGCCAAAGGAACCTATGTTTGGTACAACTATTAGTTTAGGCGATATATTACCATGGTTTTGATTTATAAATTGAGAAATATAATTTCTTATTTCATTCTCTATAATATTAAAGTCAATATTTCTATTATTAAAGAAATTATTATAGATTTTATCATTAGCTACCAAACTAGTAGGTAAGAATATTATAACATTGTCATAATTAATATTTAAGATCTCTGTTAGCGCCAACGTTGAAGCAAACGTACATTTCTCAATTTGGTTATAAGTATAAGTAACTCTTTTCCAACCAGTTGGATTTCCCCAACTTGCTATTACTATATTGTTTGCTTCATCATTTTTCATTGTTATTCTAAATATAGAAATGAGAAATATATAAATATTCATTATTAGAGTTAGAGGTTATGAAAGCTACATTACTAATAACATGTGGAGCATCATTACTTACAAATGCATTAAAGGATACTAAGAGTTCTGATAAACTAAGAAAGTATGGACTTGATAAGATAATGAGTATGGATATAGGCTCGATAGAGTATGAGAAGGTAAGGGGTTATGCATATAAAGGGCATGAGGTATTCCAGACCCTCCTTGATTATATTAAGGCAGATAGTATTAAAGCAAGTGCTGAACTTAATACATTAGAACTATTTCTAAGACTTCATAAACTATCATATAATGATGTTAAGATATATCTTTACAGATCAGATACCTCAGTAGGCTTGCTTATAGCAAATGTACTAGAGCATTACCTACAAGAGAAGGGTTCTACTGTTGAGACAATAGAGGTTAAGGGCTTTGGCACTGCTAAAACTCTAAACGAGTTCCAAGAAGGCATGGTTGATCTTATGACAAAGATAATAAGGATTACAAAGGGTATAAAGGCTAATAATAACAAAGGTAAAGTTTATGTTCTTGCTAGTGGGGGCTTTAAGCCAGAGACTACAGCAGCTGTTATAGCAGCATTGCTGGCACAAGCAGATGGTATATATTACGTATATGAGCATAACAGGGAGCTTGTTGAAATACCAGCAATACCACTAGCAATAAATCATAATGCATTAGATTTGCTAGATAAGATATTCCATATAAAGGATAGCAGTAAGAGAAGATGGAGTATATCTATAGATGAACTTTTAGCAATGGGTATAGATACATCTATGATAGAGGAATTAGAGTTTATGGGATTAGTTAATAGGAAAGGAGAGTTGCAAAATAAGTTAGAGATTAGAGAGTGGGTTAAAGAATTATTATATTAAGAAAATAAATAATATATAATAGTAACAAAATTATTAATGAATTTCTAAGCGTTAAAAGCGTTAAATATATATAATTGCCCTCCAAATCAGATTTATGACACATATATCTGATTATAATGAATTTATTAGTAAAGGAGTTTACGACATGGCTTGTAGAGTTGGTGGTTTAGCAGTTAATAAGATTGATAAAACACAAATAAATAATTTATTAGAAATATTTAAGGGGGATCCTGAAGAAGCAACTAATGTATTAATGCTTTATATAGCAAGACAATCAGCTAGAAATGAAATACCTAGGAATGTTGCTCAACAATTGGTTAGTGATATCTACCAAATATTTAATAGCTTCAAAAATAATAAGACAGAATTAGAAGAAGCTATAAGAAAGTATCTTGTGTTATTTAAATGGGTCTTCGAGTCAGGAATAAGTGATCAGAATCAAGATTTCCACAAATTTATTAACAATTTTATAGGTAGAGGTAGAGTAAGATGAGTACAGTTACAGAATCCAAAATAATTTATGATTTTGATATATTTGCTTGTGAATACATATTTGATTTTAAATTATTTAATAGTATGCCATTATCTATAGGTTCTGGTAAGAAACCTTTTGGAATAATAGATAATCCAATAGTAAGAATGAAAAGGATTAGAAATGGTATTTCTAAAGAAGAACCATATATACCTGGGAGTTCATTAAAGGGAGTGCTAAGAACAGAGGCAGAGAGATTCGTAAGAACAATATATGGAGATACTCCAGATAATGTATGTGACATCTTTAAGGCTGCAAATGAAAAAGATAGTGAGAAGCAAAGAGAAAGAGAAGAAGAAAAAGAAAATAAAGATTATAAACCTTGTTTAATATGCAGTATATTTGGAGGACAAACAATTGCATCTAGAATAAAAGTAGGAAATGCTTTCCTTACAAATTATGATGATAAATCAGTAAGTACTATAACAAAGGTATCAATAAATAGGTTAACTGGTGCTGCTGCTAGTGGAAAATTGTATGATGTTGAATATCTATCCCCAGCTCAGGAGTTTAGTTGGTCATTAAGATTTGAGAATATCGAGTTATTAGGAAACCCATCTGATGAGCATGAGAAAAAGATATTAGAGATTATATCTTATCTATTAAAGATTATAACTACAAAAGGAATAGAAGTTGGAGGAAGAAGGAGTATAGGTTATGGAAGATTAGAGGTTAAGGAATGGTATGCTAAGAGGTACGAACTATTAAAAGATGGAAAAATAAAAGAGGATAATGTAACAGAATCTATAAAGGATAAACTGTTAAAGATGTAATATGAATGCAGATTGGATATTACATAATAAATTGTATAGAAGTATAACGCTTGATGTTAATTACGTTAATAAATCTCCATTAAGAATAGGAGCTAGTAAAGGAAGATCTTTAACATCTTTAGTAGATCTAGCAGTATTAAGAATTAATATAAATGGCAAAGAACTACCTTATATACCTGGGAGTTCATTAAAAGGTGTATTTAGGAGTACTGCAGAGAATATAGCAAGATCCTACAACATAAGCAATATATGTTATGGAGGTCAAGAAGGGTTGCAGGAAGAATTGAATAATGCTACAAAGAATAACGATATAGAAAGAATTAAAGAGATATTAAATAAATTATGCCTTTGTTGTAAAATATTTGGATCTAGCAGTTACGCATCGCATATAATATTTAGTGATGCTTATGTAAATAATAACTTTACATTAGGTGTTAAAACTGGGATAGCTATTAACAGACGAAGTGGTAGTGTAAAGAAAGGTGCGTTATATGAGGTTGAGTATGTTAATCCTGGAGCATCATTTAATGGTAAAATAATATTGAATAACTTGCCAAACTATGCTATTGGTTTAATAGCAAAAGCTATAGATCATATTAATTCAGGCATAGTTAAGATAGGAGGATTTAAGAGTAGAGGATTTGGTGAGGTAGAGTGCAAGATTAATAGTATAAGCGGTAGAGTAAACATAGATGGAAGTATTAAGGACTTAAGCGAGATTGATAAATTAACTAAATTGGATAATAATGATAAGGATATTGTTATTGATAAGAACAATATATTAGGAATATTGGATCAAGCAAAGGTGATCTTTGATGAGTATGCCAGTTCAAATAGATAGGATAGATTATACGCCAAGGGATAGGTTATTACCTGATAGGAATATCTATATTCTTACGTTAGATTGCATAGTACCTGATGATAGTTACTTAATAACTGCATCAATGCCAAGCGAGTTACCTAATATAAGTGATGAGATAAATAGTATAGTTAAAGAACTAGACAAGAAATCATGGAGTAATTATAATGAATTTTATGATCAGCTCTTTAGACAGGTAAGAAGAATAGAAGATATTAAGAAGAATAGAGAAAGAAATATCTTCCCAAAGATAAATGATAAATATATTATACCAGGTTCTACACTAAAGGGTGCAGTAAGGTCTAGGATAGAATATAAACTTGCACCAAAGAATAATAAGAGTCTCTCATGCTATATAGTTGAAGATAATTTTTATCCTCAATATGCTATTAAACATATAAAATTCTGGGGTAATGATGTGGTAATCTCTAGACCTACATGTAATATAAACTATAACAATAGGGTATGCAGGGTATGTGATATCTTTGGTTCGCCTTCATTATCATCGTTGTTAAGCTTCTCTGATGCTTATCTAGTAAATGGGGGTGTAGAGAAGTTAAATGATCTAGGGTATGAAGCAGCAAGACCAGGATCTAGATTTAACCTAAAGATAACATGCTTTAATTTTAATAAAATTATGCTAGGTTTACTCTTCTTAGGCTTAGAACTTTATAGTAAGAGTCCAATCATACTTGGTATGCTAAAATATAGATATAATAAAAAAGTTGGTAATCTCTATAAAAATAAGTATAATATTGGCTTACTTAGGTTTGAGCTCAAAGAGATTAAAGATCATAAAGGTAACATATTTGATGCTAATAAAATAATAGACGAGTGTAAGAGAGAATTAGACGGTAATAATGACATTAATCAATATATAGAATGGGATAGAGGTGTTATCTGCTGATGAGAAGAGGAGAAGTAGCACATGAACAATTGTTAAAGGAGATAAAGAATAATTATAATATGGCTATTATAACATTAGAGGATATGACAAAATTAATATATACAAAAAATAAAAAGATTAACTCTGATGAGTTAGATAAGCTAGAGTACCTTGGACTATTTGGTATAGCATACAAATATGAGAATAATAAAATTAGAAGACTTGAGTGGCTTAAAGGTTCTTCAACCTATTTAGTAGTTGAAAAGGAAGAGGAAGAAGATGATGATGACAATACTGATATAATATTACATTATACTCTAATTAAAGATAGAAAAGAGTATAGTAAGTTGAGCCTAAAGGAGGTGTTAAAAGATGAGTAAAGAAGAATACATATGTAAAGGATTTATAATACCAAAGCGAGGTAAAAACGATGAACCTATTTATGCTTTAGAATTTACTAGAGATGATAGGAATAAATTATATGATAAATATAAACAGTTTCTAGAAGAATTTATTCAGACATATATTACTATCAATGGTAAGGGGAAGATAAAAGATGTTAATGACATACGTTATTTACTAGACGCATTAATATTTTATTTAAGATCCATACTAATAATAGACCCTATACCAAAGTACATAATAGAGAAGATTATTGGTAAGGAGGCAACAGATTATATACCATCACCAACTGCTCTATTAAAATGTTTGATTATAAATAAATTTAGAAGTTATTTAGATCAAAATATTAATAATATTAATAATATTGAAGAATTTAAAAATATTATTTATAAAACAGTATACATTAAGCAGTTATTATCTAAATTAGATTATTTAGCAAGTAAACTATTGGAAGATCCTATCATACTAGATTTCCCAGCAGATACTAGGCCAGGTTCAAATACTTCCTCCCTTATTTTGCATATGCTTACTGTATCAGCAATAGCAATATCAATATATATGTATAGAAATGCTAATGTAAGAGATGAAGAAGATATACAAGTATTAAGATTAGTAGCATTATTCCATGATATAGGTAAGATAAAGGATTGGTACTATCATAAGAGCGAATCTGCTAAGTTTCTATCAGAGATATTTAATGATAAAACGACAGAAGGTGAGGCTAAAGAGATAATAGAGAAAGCTGTTAAATTAATAAAAGAAAAAGAGGATGACGAATTATATAAAATATTTAAGAGTGCAGATAAGATTGCAAGCGCATCAGATAGAATGCCTTTCATAGTCTCTCAAGTATTAAAAGGTTCTCAATTACTAGATGGTAGACTAAATGAAGATATTTATAAAAGATTTGATGATTGGGAGTTCTGGAACCGATTTACATCAGATCAGAAAAAAGAACTAACAGAAGAGTTCTGTAAGAATGTATCAAATATAGAGAAGATAATTGAATTATTAGAACATACTAATGAACTAAGCAACGAGATATTCAATAATGAGATATATATAGCAAGATTAGACTTTAAGAGTATACAATCTTTTATAAAGAGTAATAATATAAAGGTCATGAACGGTGCAAGCAGGTTAGTTGATCTTGCAATATTTACTATATTGCCATTTATATTATGCTATAGAAATAGAATAGGCTTATACCCTGAGAATATACTTTATAATGGTGGAGGTAATATAACAATAGTAATACCTGCTAATAAAGAAAAAGAGCTTAAAGACTTTATTGATAAAGATGCACCATGGCCTGTAAGGGATAATATAAGGTATGGAGGTTCTTATCTGTATAAATCATTTATTAAGACAAATAAAGAAATAGATGATATGTTAGCTTGTGATAAATTAAAAGTATGTAAAGAAGGGAAAGGGATAGACTATAACTTATACGAATTATGTAAATCATGTGGCAATAAGGCTATAGTAAAGGTATCAAGTAATTATTATGAAGAAGAGAAAGAGATGTGCAAGGAGTGCCAAAAGAAATTGAGAGAAGGAGTTAGTTATCACTTCAGTTATAAGATAAATATGCTTGAATTAGTTGATAATGTTGATAATAGTGATGATAAAGATAAACTTTTAAAGAATATACTTGAGTATATAGCTGGTCATAATATTGATGAGATCAAATCTGGTATTCAAGAATATAAAGATATGGCTCTTATAAAGTTTGATGGTAATCTAATGGGTCAATTAATGGCTTCAAGTATATCATTAACAGATGCTTTTGAAAGGAGTATAAGAATAGATTATAGCATAAAGCAAGCCTTTTTATCATTCCTTGATAAATTAATTGATAAGGGGCTTGCTGAGTATGCAAAGAGAATAATAATGGGTCTTCAATATATTGGTGGTGATGATGGATTAATAATAGTACCATCTACAATATCTATACCTTTTGCTCTTCATATGACAAATGAGTACTACTTGAATATGGGTAAGAGATCTACTTTAAGTGCTGGTATAGCTATTGCTAAACCAAAGCATCCTATTCAATTGCTGAAGGACGGTGCAGAATATTTGCTTGACAAAGCTAAAGATAATACTAGACAATATACATATGATACATATAGATATGTTAATAAAGAGGAGTTCAAAGGTGCTTTAGCATTCTATGTTGCAGATGGAGGTAAGATAAGCAAAGAATCATTAAAGTTTATATTTAATAAACTTAGTGAAGAAGGACTAACCATTCAACCACATCTAGTAACTACTAACACCAACTCTATTAATAGATTGTTAAATATTATTAGCAATGATAATTCAAATGATTTAAAGAAATATATTGATTTATTACTCTCTTATTTAGATAATAATAAAATAGCATTAAAAGAAGATAAAAGAGAAGAAATGAAAAATATTAGGAATGCGTGTTTGAAAAGTATACAAGTTAACGTAGGATATCATAATGATCTAAAGTTAAAGATAGTATATTCAATTAAAGAATCAGATGATAATAATCTGATAGGTAATATAGTAAAGAACCTATTATTTGTAGAACAGAATGGATATAAATTTGCTTTGTATGATCTTTATATGTTACTAAAGGCTTTAGGTGTTGAATATGAGTAGTAATAATATCAATCTAAATATTAAGTTAGAGACGAGAAAGAAACTATGTATAGGGGCAGGTGGTTTACCATTAAAGACTATAGCAGATATAAATTTCTTAAGGTTAGATGATAAACTAATAATACCTGCATCAACAATAAAAGGTGTATTAAGGACATGCATGATAAAGGTTGCTGGATTACTAGGTTATACAGCCTATCCATATGTACATCCTGATAAGATTGTAGATGATGATGTGACTAGACTAATGGGTAAACCAAATGAGATGGGTAGAGTTAGGATATATAATGCAATACTTGATTATAACGAAACACTCAAACTATCTCATGTAAAGATAAATGATGAGAAACGCATAGCAGAAGAAGGAGGATTGTTTACTATAGAGTATATTCCAATAGGTGTAACTTTTAACTCCAGAATAGAGGCATATGATGTTAATAATGATGAAGTAAGGCTTCTTCTTGCTGCAATAATGGAGATGAGGAATGCTAGAATAGGAAAAGGAGGCTTACTATCTTTAGAGATCTCTGAAATCGAACCAAATAGAAATGAAATAATAGAAATATTCAATAGCGATAACGTAATAAGCATCATTCTAGATAATCTAATAGGTGATAGACATGAGAATATATGAGGTTGAGTATAATGCAGAAACACCAATAATTCTATCTAAACCTAGCGTAACTAATGTATTCCAGAATTCATATAAGTATCTTCCAGGCTCAACTATAAGGGGTGCTATACTAACATATCTTAAAAGGAATAATCATGATATTAAGGAAGAGATGGTTAAACCTAGCATGCTATTTCATCCAGCATTTCCTGTAAAAGATGATCTTGTATTTAAACCTGCACAAGTATTGCTATATAAGTGCAAATTATGCAATGCGTATAAACCATTAAACCCATATGAGGTGAATTTAGATAATTTTGCGATACCCTTTAAATGTGATAATAATCATCCATTTGCATTGAAGCATATAGGTGGTGAATTGATAGCTGTTAAAGATGGTAAAGTGGTAGACGAATATAAGAAGCCTAAATATGCTATATTTGATTCTGTAGGTATAAATAGAGTAACTGCTAGTAGTGATGTTAACCTTCTTTACACATATATTGCTCTTATTAATGCAAAGTATAAAGGATTAATAGTTACTAACGATTCATGCAAATTTGATTTAAAGGAACTCTTGGATAATGAAGTAATATTTGTTGGCAAAGGTATTAACAGAGGTTTTGGTTGTTTAAGAGTTAAAATTAAAGAAAAAAGCAAGCATGATATAATAAAGAAATATAACAGATTAAACGATAAGATAGTCCTAAAAGCTTTATCACCTGTATTTAACATTAATATTATTGATAATGGATTAGTAACAAACCATGAATTTAAAATCAAATCATCTAAATGCAAAATACTATCAAATGGTCCTATAGATGTATCTGGCTTTAGTATTGTTTCAAATACGGAGAAGGTTAAGATTACTGCATTAAAGGAAGGGTCATTACTAATTACAAATAATATTAGCGAGGATGATATAGTAGATATATTGCTAAATGGAATTGGACCATTTGCTTGTTCAGGATTTAATATTGTGGAGGTCTTAGACTATGATTCACCATATTGAATGTTTAAAAAATAGAGCAATATTAGAGCTTAGATTTAATGCATTAGAGCCTATAAGTGTTGGTATGTATAATGAGGGCAATATAAGAAAGATAGTTGGTTATATTAGAGATGGTAAGTTTATACCATTTATACCATCAGAGTCAATAAAAGGTGTGTTAAGAAGCATTGCTAGGAAGATATTCAAAAACATGGAGAATGGATTTGATTGTAATAAAGGTAAACATAATACTAATATAAATTCTAATGTAGATGAATATCTTAAAAAGATATATTCTGAAGACCAATTAAAAGAACTAGATGAAGATATAAAGAAAGATATCTACTTGGCTTTAAATGAATGTTACGTATGCAGATTATTTGGTAGTAACATGATTACTGGCAAGTTAATCATTACTGATATGATAATAAATGGCGATGTATATAATTATACCTCAACAGCAATAGACAGAAAGAAAAGGATAGTTAAAGGAGATAGTCTATTTACTGTGGAATATGTAGCATCAGATAATCTTATGTTGACAATAATAGCAGATAACATAGAGAAGGATAAGGAAGGAAGATTGCTTGCTGCAATTCTAGATTATATGATTAAATTAGGAATAGAGATAGGTGGTTTAAAGAGTAGAGGCTATGGTTTGATAAAACTAGATAATGAGAATTCAAGAGTAAAGATAGTGGAATTTAAAGGGATTAAAGATAGGAGTAAGGATGATGATATAATTTACAACATAAACGCATTAGCTTTAAAGGAAGGTTATTTTAGAGATATGACTGTTAAAGGCTACATAAATGAGCTACGAATATAATATTCATTATTTTTATAAAGACATTCTTAAGACTATAATAGAAGAATTGGAAAAATATAATCATGAACATGAATATGACAAAGACAAACTTAAATATTCATATTTATTAGACGAATTATTCTTAAATGACTTAAGTATCAAAACAAATATAGGTATAATAACAAATAGAATAATGAATAAAATATTAGAATTAGTAGATAGATATTATTATAAAATATATTTTAAATATTCTGAGGAAAAATTAAGAGACACTTTTAACGAGTTTAACGAGAAATTTAACATCGGGAGTTTTCCTATCTTATGGACAGATTATCGTTTAGATAAGTTAGCATTAGAAAAAGAACCTGATGATAAATTTAATCAGATTATGGGAAAACTAGGTATAAATATTAATATAATAAATACAGATTTCATTAATGAGGTAAAAGATTTGGTTTATCTTTGTTCATTAAAATTTATTTGCTATAATAATAATAAATTAGCTGCTGAACTTGATAAATTCTTAACTAATAGGGACGATAAAGAATCTAAAAATAAGCTTATTGAAGCCTTTTATAGTGAAAATCACAATAAAGATAATGGATGTTTACATAATATAATCTCTAAATATCTAGATTTATTAAAATGGTTACGTGAGAAAGATAAAATATCTTATCGTGATGTAGATGGAATTACCGAATATTTATTTTCTCAACACAAAATATTAGAGATCCTAATATTTAGATTAATTACAAGAGCTGGATTTCCTTCCGTATTAAACGCAGAATTAAATATAGAATCTGGTAAAAATGAGATAGATATAATTACATTAATTGATGAACCTAACCATGACGGATCAGGAATAAGGTTAATAGAAGTTACCACTAGAAAGGATTACTCGAAGAAGTTAGATAAATCACGAAAACTACTAGATAAATTAAGAAAAGAAGGTATCGATAAAATTAAAATGATCTTTGTAACATTTGAAGATTATACTGACAAAAACGATGATGGTATCTATATAATCTCATTTTATGAACTGATTGAAGATTATCCTTATAAACTAATCTCTTCTCTATATTACTAAAACTCTTAACTTCGACTCTAATATACTATACATGCTTTACTAAACCAACAGAACCCTTACAACGTTTCCACTTATACATGCTAAGCTCTAAAAGTATATCCGATGGGAACTATTGCTATATTAGGTTAGATTATATCTTTGCATCCCTTAATGCGTCCTTGCATATGCATCTTCTTTCATCAGGTATCTTAGGTATGATTGCCTTTATAAGCCTCTTAACATTATCTGAGTTCTTTCTAAGAGTATCTATAACCTCTTGCGTGCTAACAGGTTTAT
>Ga0079997_117374_pt1 | contig 45428 bp, 45 predicted proteins | sample PerSpoCPS_CMetaG_FD_69200 | JGI IMG/M metagenome (GOLD analysis project Ga0079997, IMG submission 69200) | Archaeal communities from Yellowstone National Park, Wyoming, USA - Perpetual Spouter C (PS_C) MetaG (SPADES assembly) (version 2) | ecosystem: Environmental > Aquatic > Thermal springs >... | reverse complement strand
ATGAATATAAATTTTCAGGTAGCAGAGATGCTATAAAAGAAAAAGGTAGTTATTATGCGTTGTTTTTACTTTTAAAAAATGTTAGTTAAAAATTGATCTTAAAAGCAACTTCTTATTCACTCTCTTTTTTAGGAACTTCAAAAAATTTATAAAAGAGCTGTCTAATCTCCCTAATATCCTCCTCTATCTTATCAAGCCTTCTATTAACATCATCTATTCGTTTATTCAGCAAATTAGCGACAATACTAATAAATACCACAAGACTTGCTATAATTGTTAAGGCTTGTATCCATTCCATTTATTCACTTTCCTTCTTAGGAATTTCAAAAAATTTATAAAAGAGTTGTCTAATTTCCCTAACATCTTCCTCTATCTTATCAAGTCTTCTATTAACATCATCTATCCTTTTATTCATATCATCCATCCTCTTATTCAACAAATTAGCGACAATGCTAATAAATACCACAAGACTTGCTATAATTGTTAAAGCTTGTATCCATTCCATTTATTCACCTTCCTTTTTAGGAACTTCAAAAAATTTATAAAATAACTGCCTAATTTCTCTAACATCTTCCTCTATCTTATCAAGTCTTCTATTTACATCTTGTCTTAAATCATCTATTCGTTTATTTAACAAATTAGCAACAATACTGATAAATACTACAAGACTTGCTATAATTGTTAAGGCTTGTATCCATTCCATTTATTTAAAATTTTAAAGTATGGTATAAGCCGAAAGCTTGATTTAAAGAAACAAACAAGTTTTTTATGCTTTCTCCAATATAAGACCTTTCAAAACTTACTAATAGATTATACATATGCCTACTGCATAATTTTCAGAATGGCTAATGGATATTTCAATTTTTCTACTTCCAAGAAGCTCTTTAAGTCTTCCATTTAAAATAACAATTGGTTTTCCTTTGTCAATATTTAAAACTTCTATATCCTTAAATGAAAATCCAGAAGTCATACCAATTCCAAGTGCTTTTAAAACAGCTTCTTTTATAGCAAATCTTCCCGCTAAACTATGAAAAGCATTTTTTCTTGAAAAACAATAGTTTATTTCATTTTCTGTAAAAATCCTTTTTAAAAATTTATCACCAAACTTTTCATATAACTTTTTAATTCTTTCAACTTCAATAATGTCAATGCCAACATTCATAAATTGAAATTTTAAAGGTTAAAAAAATTCATAAAATTGCGTTGTCCAATAATTCAAAAACTATTTATTTTTCTTTATTTCTCCCACCCACCCTATATTTAAGCCTTCGGCTTACTTTCGCCCCCCTAATAGTCCCCCCATGAAATCAATAATTTTAGAAAATTTTTTATAACTTATTGATTATTAGGAACTTAACACTATTTATTGGACAAATCAGGCTAATCAATGCTCCCAAGCAAAAAATGGAGTTTTTTAAAGCCAAAGCCTTACTTAGAGAAGGTCCAATTTTATCTTATACTTTAAACTTTCAAAACTATAATGATGGTTGTTCTTTCAGGAATGAGACCAACAGGTAAATTACATTTAGGTCATCTTGTTGGTGTTTTGGAAAATTGGAAAAAATTACAAGAGAAATATAATTGTTATTTTTTTATAGCAAATTTTCATGCCTTAACTGATGACCCTAAAATTGCCTTTGAAGTTAAGAATAATACAATAGAAGTAGTTAAGGATTGGTTGAGTGTAGGCATTGAGCCTAATAAAAGCACATTATTTATTCAATCAAAAATTAAAGAACACGCAGAGCTTCACTTAATTTTATCTATGCTTGTTTCATTAAGTAGATTACTCAGAAATCCAACATATAAGGAAAAAATAGAAGAATTAAGAAAAAAGGGAATTGAAACAAAAATTAACTTAAAAATTGATGATGAAAAAATTGATGAAATAATAAAGTCAAATGTTGAATTTATTTCCAAGACATTTGAAAATGAAAACAATTTAGAAAAAATAAAAGACCAAATATACAGAAAACTAAAAAGTGATATTCTTGGAATTATTAAAGAAACTATTGAAAGCTCTATTGAAATTGAGGAAACTTCTATAAATTCTGAAATTAGTTATGGATTTCTTGGTTATCCTGTTTTACAATCAGCAGATATTCTAATTTATAGAGCAAATTTTGTTCCTATTGGTCAAGATCAGATTCCTCATTTAGAATTAACAAGAGAATTAGCAAAAAAATTTAATAGCTTATTTAAAGAAATTTTTCCAATTCCAGAGCCTCTTCTAACTGAATTTCCAAAAGTTTTGGGAATTGATGGAAGAAAGATGAGTAAAAGTTATAATAATGCAGTTTATATTTCAGATGATAGTCAAACACTAAAAAATAAAATTAAAAATTATTTTACTGACCCACAAAAAATTAGAAAAAATGACCCAGGAAGACCCGATATTTGTCCGATTTATTATTTACAGAAGATATTTAATAGCCAAGAAAAAGAAGAAATTTATAAGGATTGCTCACTTGGAAAATTGGGTTGTGTTGATTGTAAAATGAAGCTATTTAATAAGCTTGATAAATTTTTAGAACCAATTAGAGAAAAAAGAAATTTAATAAAAGATGATGAAGTTATTGATATATTAAATGATGGCTCAAATAAGGCAAAATTAAGAGCCCAAGAAACGATGAATTTAATTTATAATGCTATGGATTTTAATTTTTAGTAATTTCTTCTCTTAATTTTGAGCTTCCCCATAGTAAATCAATGGGCATTATGTTATATTCAAATTCATAAGGAGGGTCTAAAAATTTAAATTCCGTAGGATATAATTTTTTTATTGTTTTTAAAATTTTAACAGCACATTCAACAGGTTTAAATCGCTTTCTATCTATTACATGAATATAAAATCCACCACAAATCTCGTTTTTATATTTACTAAATGTAGGTCTAAAATAAATAGGTCTTAATATAGCACCTTCAATTTCAAGATATTTTTCCATTTCAAATGGATTTATAAATGGCGCTCCGAATATCTCAAATGGTCTTGTTGTTCCTCTACCTTCTGATATATTAGTTCCTTCCAATAAACACATTCCTGGATATACAACAGCGGTTTTAACATCAGGGATATTAGGTGAGGGCATTACAAATGGAAAATCTATCTCATCAAGATATTTTTCTCTATTCCAATTTTCAACTTCATATAAAACAATATCAACATTTTCAATTTCAGCCACCATTTTTAAAATTTCTCCATAAGTTTTTCCATGTCTTATAGGAATTTTATATAGGCCAACAAAAGATGTAATTTCATTTATTGGTCCTTCAACATCTACACCATTTATAGGATTTGGTCTATCAAGAATAATTATTTTTTTATTCATTAAACCTGCTTTTTTAAGAACAATAGCACAACTCCAAACATAAGTATAAAACCTACAACCTATATCCACAATATCAAAAATTATCCCATCTACACTTTCCAAATCTTCATCTTTTGGAATTAAAGAATTAAAATCCTTACCATATAAACTTATTGTTTTAATACCAAATATATTATTTTCAATAACGTTCTCTCCATACTGATAAGTTCCAAAAAATCCATGCTCTGGTGTAAAAATGATTTTTATTTCAAGCCCTGATTTTAGAATTTTAAATAATGAAAGCTTATAATCATAATCAATAGCAGGAGAATGCGTTAGAATAGCAAATTTTAAATTTTTAAACTTATTGGCTTCTTCTAAAAATTTATGAAGACCAATCCTTAACATTTTCTATAAAATCTTCAAACTTCATACCTCTTGAAGCTTTTAAAATAATCCTTTTAAAGGTTTTTGAATAATTTTTAAGAAATTCAAAAGCCTTTTCCTTACTATCAAAGTAATAACAATTTATTTTTCCTTTAAGCTCATCATAAGTCCATTTCACAAATTTGCCTACAAATATGAAATTATCATGTTTCAATTCTAAAATGTATTTACCAATTTGCCTGTGATAAAACTCCGAAAATTCTCCAAGTTCAAGCATATCACCAATTATAAATAAATTCTTTTTACTTGGTTTTATAGAATATAGTAATGCTTTAAAGGAAGCGGGATTTGAATTGTAAGCATCGTTTATTATTTCAAAATCATTAATTTTTAAAATTTCCATTCTCATGCTTTCAGATTTAAAATTTTTTAAAAATTTGTAAGGCTCTTTTATATTAAAAAATTCACAAACTTTCATAACACATATTGCATTTTCAAGCCATCCATAGTTAATAAAATCAACATAATCATCATTTAAAAATAATCTAACTCCAATTTCAAGAAATTCATATTTATAATCATTTATGTCAAATGTTATAATTTTTTGGGGTTTTTTGATAATGTTTGAAAACTTTAAATAATCTTCTTTTCTTATAAAACCAACATCAGCAAATTTAAATATATTACTCTCTTCAATAGCAATATTTTCAATAGACTTAAAAAATTCAATATGCTCAACTTCTATATTCGTTAAAATAGCATATCTCGGCTTTGCTATATCAACTAAAAACTCAACTTCACCTATATGATTTGTTCCAATTTCAAGAATTAAGAATTGTGCTTCTTTTGGTGTATTTAAAATCGTTAAGGGAACGCCAATATGATTATTATAACTTTTAGGACTTTTATAAGTCTTGTAAAAATTTGAAAAAACTTTAAATAACATTTCTTTGGTTGTAGTCTTACCTACCGCTCCACCAATAGCAATTACATTCGTTTGATTTAGATATTTATCTCTATAATACTTTGCTAATCCAATTAAGGCATTTAAAGGATTTTTAACTTTTATAATTTGTCTTAAATTCCTATTAAAACTTTCAGAAACAATACATCCAACTGCCCCCTTACTTAATGCTTCTTCCGTAAAATCCTCACCATTGAATTTCTCACCTTTTAATGCTATAAATAACTCTCCCTCTTTTATTGCTCTACTATCAGTTGAAAAACCTTTAATTTCCCTATCTTCTCCTATAAGCTCTGAATTTAGCAATTCTGCTATTTCTGAAAGTCTCATTCTTCCATATAACTCATTTCATTCATAAAGAAAAAAATTAAACACCAAAAAGGATAGTAATAATTTATATTTAAAAGGTAAAGTGGTTCTCCAATAAAAAAGAAGGAAAATGCTAAAAATCCGATAAGCCATCGTTTTCCCAAATCACTACCAAGATATAATAAAACATTAGCAAGAAGAATAGCAAAATTCACATTAAGAACTATTAAAAACAAATAATCAATAGCTGTTTTTAGATAAATTGAAAATATAAGACTTAAAGATATTGAAATAACAAGTCCAAATAACCACATAATTAACTTTTTACCTTTTAGTTCAAGTCCTTGCTTTAAAAGACCTACAAACATAAATAATAGTGTAAAAGTTAAGTAAAATCTTGAAATTAGGTTTAAGGGTTTTGAATAAAGTAATTCTGATACTGAATAAAATAAACCATTTAATGAAAGCAATATCCAGAATTTTCCCCTTAAACTATCAAGCCCTAATATAAATACTTTCCTTAAACCTGAAATTAGGAAAAGAAAACTTATAAGGATAAAGGCTATTCTTGAAATTTGAGAGTCAAAGAAGATCCCACCTATACCAATAGCAATCAAAACCAAGTTTATAAATCTCAATACCCAAACCATAATGAAAATTTTAAAGCATTTGAATTAAGCGTTTTAACTAAACTTTAAAATTATCATTACTTATGAAAAGTGTGTATATTGAAAATTTAAAAAACTTTGTAAATGAAGAAGTTGAAATAAAGGGATGGCTTTATAATAAACGTTCAAGTGGCTCAATTAAATTTTTAATAGTAAGAGATGGGACAGGTTTTGCTCAATGTGTAATGAGTAAAAGTGATGTAAAAAGTGAAATTTTTGAAATGGACATCCCCTATGAATCTTCAATTATTGTTCGTGGAATTGTTAGAGAGGATAAAAGAGCACCTGGTGGTTATGAAATTCTATTAAAAGATTTAGAAATTGTTTCAATATGCGAAAATTATCCAATTCCAAAAGTAAAAGAAGATAATATTCCAAATGTTGATGTTTTAATGCCAATTAGACATTTATGGATTAGAGGAAGAAAACAATGGGCAATTTTAAGAATTAGATCGGAAGTTGAGCAAGCAATTCATGATTTCTTTTATAATAAAGGATTTATTAGAACTGATGCTCCAATTTTAACACCGAATAGTGTTGAAGGAACAACAACATTATTTGAAATTGATTATTTTGGAAGACCTGCTTATTTATCTCAATCAGGACAACTATATGTTGAAGCAACCATGATGTCATTTGGTAAGGTTTATTGTTTTGGACCAACATTTAGAGCAGAAAAATCAAAAACAAGAAAGCACTTAACGGAATTTTGGATGGTTGAGCCAGAAGTCGCCTATGCGACACTTGAAGATATTATTGATTTGGCAGAAGAATTTGTTGAATATATTGTTCAAAGGGTTCTTGAAAGAAGAATTGAAGAGCTTAAAATTCTTGAAAGAGATCTTAAAGAACTTGAAAATGTTAAAAGACCATTTTATAGAATAACTTATGAAAAAGCAATAGAGATTTTAAAGAATAAGGGATTTAATATCAAATATGGAGATGACTTCGGAGCTGATGAAGAGAGAGGAATTTACGAAGAATTTGATAAACCTGTTTCTATAATGTTTTATCCAAAGGAAATTAAACCATTTTATATGAAAATTGATTATCATGATAAAACGAAAGTTAGGAATTTTGATATGCTTGTAAAAGGTGTTGGTGAAATTATAGGAGGAAGTCAAAGAGAAGAAAATTTAGAGATTTTAATTGAAAGAATTAAAGAAGAAAATTTGCCTATGGAGGTTTATGAATGGTACCTTGATATTAGAAGATATGGAAGTGTTCCACATTCAGGATTTGGTCTTGGGATTGAAAGGACAGTCTTATGGCTAACAAATGCTAACCATATTAGAGAAACGATTCCTTTTCCAAGGTTAATTGATAGAATTTATCCATGAAAAAAGTTTTATTTATAAATACCGCTCCATATATTGCGGGAAGCTTATTAAGTGATTTGAAACTTGCTGAATTGCTTCAAAAAAACGGCTTTGATGTTTATTTTTCAACAATTTTAGAGAATATAAAAAAAGAATTTAATGAATTGAAATTTATTGATTTTAATGAAGTTTTAAAGAAAGCAAAAAATTTTGATATTATTTTTTTAACTGAAAGCAAAGCAAGAAACTTATTAATTTTAATAAAATTTCTAAATCCAAAAGCAAAAATTTTTTCTGTAAGAAGAGCATTGCCAAAAAGTACAAAATTATCAATTCTTATTCAAAATTTATTTTCTGATAAAATCCTTTGTGTAAGTGAAGCTATTGCTAAAAGAATTAGCTCAAAGAAAACATTTGTTATTTATTCTTTCGTTGATAAAATAAATGGAATTAAAAGCTCTTTTAATAATCCAATTGTTTTTGGTTATCTTGGAAGAAATGATTATGATAAGGGAACTGACATTTTACTCCAAGCTTATAAAATTAAGAAATTTAAACTTGTTTTAGCAGGTTATTTTGAAAATTCAGAATTTTTGAAATATGATGTTGAATATCTTGGGTTTATAAAAGATAAAAAAATGTTTTTTGATAAAATTGATGTTTTAATTTTACCTTCAAGAAGAGAAGGATTACCAGAGGTTATTTTAGAATCATTTTCTTTTGGAGTTCCCGTAATAGCAAGTAATGTAGGAGGCATTCCAGAAATTGTTAAAGAGAATTATAATGGTTTTTTATTTGAAAGTGAAAATGTTAATCAGCTCATTGAAAAAATTGAATTTATTGAAAAAAATCCAAAAATTATTTTGGAAATTTCTAAAAATTGTGTAAAAACAATTGAAGAAAAATTTTTGCCAGAGCATATGTTAGAAAGAATTTTGAAAGTTATAAATGATTAATACTCCAATAACATTCAATCCCATTTTCTCTTAAAATATCACATAATGTTGAGCTTCTAATACCATCTGAGCAGGTAATAAAATAAATGTTATTTTTATCAAATTTTTCAAGATTTTCAATATAATAGAAAAAGTCATCATTACTTTTAATTTCAATATGAATATAAGGCTTTTGTAAGTTTTTCCTTAAATAAATTAGCATTTCCATAGGTATGGCTTTCAAATTTTTTATATAAACACCATTTATTTCAGCACTTTCAAGATTCTCCAAAATTTCCTTATATTTTTCCAAATCCTTTTCACTTAAAATTGTCATACCTTAAAATTTTAGAGCTTAACGATATGGTTATAGTATCATATGATATATCCCTTTTAAGAGCAGAAATGGAGCAACTTGCTAAGGAAAAAAAGTCCATCGTTCTAAATCCAGACAATCAAGCAATTTTATATATAAAAAAGCACAAACCAAAAGTAATTATTTTAGATATATCATCAGCGGAAAGTTTATTATATGAAGTTTATTTGGCTATAAAAAATGAAATTCCAGATGCCAAATTTATCATTACGGGATACCAAAAATTTTTAAGAGGAAAATTTGAAGAAGTTGAAGGATTTAAAGTATTTCCATATAGTAGTAAAAAGGTTAAACAAATTTTAAAAGAGCAATTTAAGTTATGAGCAATCTATTATATGAGATTTCAAAATGTGGAACACCAATATATTTTTATTTAAAAGAAAAAATTTTGGAAAATTCTCAAAAGCTTAAAAATCATTTTAAAAATGTTAATATATTTTATGCAGTTAAGGCAAATTTTAATTTAAAAATTTTAGAAATTTTTAAAGAGCAAGGATTTGGTTTTGAAGTTGTTTCAAAAGGAGAATTAAAATTGGCTTTATTAACAAAAATAAACCCTAAGAAAATTATATTTAATGGTAATGGAAAAACTTATGAGGAAGTTAAGTTTGCTATTGAAAATGGTGTTGAATTTTTTAATTTTGATAGTCTTGACCAATTACTATTACTTGAAGAAACTGCCAAAGAATTAAACAAAACAATAAAAGCACTTATGAGAATTAAGCCTCTTGTTGATGTTGAAACTCATTCCCACTTACAGACAGGAACATTTACAAGTAAATTTGGTTTAGGTGATGAAGAAATAGATGAAGTTATTGATATTTACAAAAAATTAAAAAATGTTAAAATTATAGGAATACATAGCCATATTGGCTCAAATATAAAAGATGAAGAACCATTTATTAAATCCGCTTATAGAGTTTTAAAAATTGCTAAAATTTTTGATAATATAGAAATTTTAAACTTTGGTGGAGGATTTGCAATAAATATGAATTTTAAAGAAATCCCAAAACTATATAATGAGCTTTCAAATAAATATCAAATTTTTATAGAGCCTGGAAGGTACTTAATAGCTGATGCTGGATTTATATTAACAAAAGTTATTTCTATAAAAAAAGGTTATCCACATGATTTTTTAGTTATAGATTGTGGAATGTCTGAACTTATTAGACCTGCCTTATACTCCGCTTATCATCCAATTAGAAGTTTAGAAAATAGAAATTCGGAAAAGTTTTATATTGTGGTAGGTCCAATTTGTGAAAGTTCAGATGTTTTTGGTGAGTACTTTTTACCAAATATGAAATTAAATGAACTTCTTATTATTGAAAATTGTGGTGCTTATGGCTATTCCATGTCTTCAAATTATAACGGAAGGGAAAAACCGCTTGAAATTTTAATTGAAAATGATAAGTTTGAAATCATAAATGAAAGAAAATTCTTATAACTATGTACCTTGGAATTCACGATGGACATACCGCAACCGCTTGTCTATTCAAAGATGGAAAAATCATTGCTTGTATATCAGAAGAAAGAATAAATAGAATTAAGGAATGGGGAGGATTTCCAAAAAACGCCATATTAGAAGTTTTACGAATTTCAAATGTTAAGCCATCTGAAATAAAAGCAGTTGGTATTAGCTCTATATTTCCACCAATTAGAAGTGTAGAAGAACTTGAAAGTCATTTATTAAAAAAATTAGCAAAATTTTCAATAAAATTCATTCCAAAATCTATAATTAGAAGCTCAAATTTGAGAAAGTTATTTTTAGAAATTTATGAAATGTTATCAAATAGGAAAGATTATGTTAAAAATGAGCTTGAAAAAATTGGCATTAAAGCAAAAGTCTATTTATATGAGCATCATTTTATTCATGCTTTTACAAGTCATGTTTTATCAAAAACAAGAAATGAAAATTTAATAATTACACTTGATGGTTCTGGCGATTTATTGTCAGGAACTATAAGTATCGGAAGAAATAATGAAATAATTAGAATTTCCGAAATTTCAAACTATGATTCTATTGGTGAATTTTATATGAGAATTACACAATTCTTAGGAATGAAACCATTATCTCATGAGTATAAAGTTATGGGGCTTTCTGCTTATGTTGATGAAAATGACAAATATGCGATAGAAACTTATAAAATTTTTAAAAATTTTTTTGATGTTAAGGATTTAAAAATTTACAATAAGACAGGAGCATATAAGAGCCTTTATTTAAATTTTTTTAAAAATCAAATTTTAAATAAAAGATTTGATTATATTGCTTTTTCTGCTCAAAAGTTATTAGAAGAAACTGTTATTGAGCTTGTTAAAAATGCTATTAGGAAAACGAATATAAGGAATGTTGTTCTTGGTGGGGGTGTTTTTATGAATGTTAAATTAAATAATAAAATTTTAATGCTTGATGAGGTTGAAAATTTATTTGTAATGCCAAGTTGTTCAGATGAATCGTTGGCAATTGGTTGTGCTATTAAATGTGCAATTGATGAGGGTTTTAAATTTGAAGATGTTAATTATCTTGAAGATATATATTGGGGAACTTCTTATAGTAAAGAAGAAGTTGAAAATGCTCTTGAAAATTTAGATGAAAAAGAATTTGAAATTAAATATATTTCAGATGATATTGATGAGTTTGTTGGTGAGTTAATAAGTGAAAATTATATTATAGCAAGATTTAAAAATAGAATGGAATTTGGAGCAAGGGCACTTGGTAATAGAAGTATATTAGCAAATCCAAGTAATCTTGAAGTTATTACAAGAATAAATAAAGCTATAAAACAAAGGGATTTTTGGATGCCATTTGCTCCAACAATTTTATATGAAGACCAAGATAGATATATAATAAATCCAAAAAAACATCAAGCTTATTATATGATAATGGCATTTTTTACAAAAGAAGAAGCCCATAAACATCTTAAATCCGCCCTACATCAATATGACTTATCAGCAAGACCTCAAATTTTAATAAAAGAGCATAATGAAAGTTATTATAAACTTATTAAAAGATTTAAGGAGAAAACAGGAATAGGTGGAATTTTAAATACTTCATTTAATTTACATGGAGAGCCAATTGTTATGTCTCCAAATGATGCTATATGGACATTAAAAAATTCCCTTCTTGATGGACTTGCTATTGAAAATTACTTAATTTTAAGAAAAAAATTATAAAAAACATTTAAAAATTTTTCGGAACTATTGATTTAATAGAGGAGGAAAGAAAAATAAGAAATAATCTATATTTTAGAATTATTGAAGGGGGCGAAAGTAATGAAATTATTAGGTTTTACGGGGGAATTTAAGGGGGACGAAGTTTTAAGCCATGGGCTTATTTTTAGGGTAGGTGGGAAAACAAAGAAATAATCCACATTTTAGAATTATTAGATAAGGCAAAATATAAATAAAATATAAATGCTTTGTCCAATAAATAGTGCTAAGTGATTGGTTACCAATAACTTATGAAAATTTTAGAGAATTATTGAATTTATTGGGGGGTTATTGAAGGGGGCGAAAGTTTTAAGGCGAAGCCTTATTTTCAGGGTGGGTGGGGAAAATATAGAAAAATAAATAATTTTAGAATTATTGGACAAGGCAAAATATAAATGCTTTGTCCAATAAATAGTGTTAAGTGGTTGATAATCAATAATTTATGAAAATTTTAGGAAATTATAGATTTTTGGGGGGAATTTAAGGGGGGCAAAGCCCCCCAAGTCAAAAAATGGGGTTTTTTAAAGCCGAAGGCTTGATTTCAGGGTGGGTGGGAAAATCAAGAAAAATAAATAGTTTTAGAATTATTGGACAAGGCAAAATATAAATAAACTAATCCTTTAAAATTTTAAAACTTTGGAGCGATATCCATTAGCTTGTATTATTTTAGCAGGTGGTAAATCAAAGAGAATGAAATCAAAGAAAAGTAAAGTTTTACATAAACTTTGTGGAAAGCCTATTATAAGTTATCCAATTAAGGCATGTAAAAGTTTAATTCCAGACGAATTATATATTGTAATTGGTCAAAATAGCGAAGATATAAAAAATGTAATAAATGACAATGATGTAGTTTTTGTGTATCAAAGTGAGCCTCTTGGAACAGGACATGCAGTTATGCAAGTAATTCCATACTTAAAAAATAAAGATATGGATGTTTTAATAATGCCTGCTGATGCTCCACTAATTAGAATAGAAACAATAAGAGAATTATATAATTTTCATAAAGAAAATGATGCACTTGTTAGCATTTTAACAACAGAAATGCCAGACCCAACAGGATATGGAAGAATAATTAGAAGTAGTGGTAATAGAGTTTTAATGATTGTAGAAGAAGCGGATGCTTTCCCTGAAGAGAAACAAATAAAGGAAATCAATTCAGGTATATATATATTTGAAAGTAATATTTTAATTGAAGCATTAAATGAAATTAAACCTGATAACAAACAAGGCGAATACTACTTAACAGATGTTATTGCTATTATTCAAAGAAAATATGGAGGTGTTTATGCTTACAAAATAAATGATTGGAAAGAAATTATAGGTATAAATACAAGGGAGCAATTAGCACAAGCTCATTCAATTTTACAAGAAAGAATAATTAAAAGACATTTAGAAAACGGAGTTAGCATATTATTTCCAAATCTCGTTTATATTGAAGAAGATGTTATTATTGAAAGTGATGTAGTAATTTATCCATTTGTATCAATTCTTGGAAATAGCTATATTAGTGAAAATTGTGAAATTGGTCCTAATGTTATTTTAGAAAATTATAAGACAAAAAAAGGCGAAATTATAAGAAATACCTATTTGAAAGGATGAGTGTTTTAGAGCTTTTAAAACTTTTAAGAAAAAAGGAAATTACACCTTATGAAGTGATTTCAGAATACATAAAAGTTACTGAAGAAAAAGAAAATGTTTATAACGCATTTATTAATGTTTATAAGGAAGAAGCAATCAAAAGAGCATTAGAACTTTCAAAATCCAATCCCGAAGAATACCTATTATATGGTATTCCAGTTGCTGTTAAAGATAATATAGCAGTTGAAAATATGGAATTGACTTGTGGCTCACGAATTTTACTTGGATTTAAATCTCCTTATTCTGCTACTGCTGTTAGAAGATTAATAAATGAAGGTGCTATAATTATTGGAAAGACAAACTTAGATGAATTTGGAATGGGTTGCTCTACGGAGTTTTCTTATTTTGGTCCTACGAGAAATGCGATAAATCCTGAATATGTTGCTGGTGGCTCTTCAGGAGGCTCAGCAGTTGCAGTCAAAATTGGAGAATGTGCTATTTCTCTTGGCTCAGATACAGGAGGCTCAATAAGACAACCTTCTGCTTTTAATGGACTTGTTGGACTTAAACCAACCTATGGCAGAGTTTCAAGGTACGGTTTAGTAGCATTTGCTTCAAGTTTAGATCAAATTGGACCAATTGGACTTAATGTTAAAGATGTAGCTTATATTTGGACAATTATCTCAGGATATGATCCAAAGGATAGCACAAGTGTAAATATTCAAGTTGAGAAATTTGAGGAAATTTTTAAATTTAAAAAATATAAAATTGGTGTTCCAAGAGATATTATTACAGATGATGTTGATAAGGAGATAAAAGAAGGTTTTGAATATGCTATAAAAAAACTTATAGATATGGGACATATTGTTGAAGACATTAAATTAAATTATTGGAAATACGCTTTAAGTGTTTATCATATAATAAGCTCATCGGAAGCAAGCTCAAATTTATTAAGATATGATGGAATAAGGTATGGTTATAGAGCAGATGGTAAAGACTTAATGGAAATTTATTTTAAAACAAGAAGCGAAGGCTTTGGTGATGAAGTTAAAAGAAGAATTTTAATCGGAACATTTTGTTTATCTTATGGATATTATGATGAATACTATATAAAAGCGAGTAAAGTTAGAAGATTATTAAAAGAAGATTTTATTAATGCTTTTAAGAATGTTGATGTTATAATCACTCCAACTGTTCCAACATTTCCTTGGAAAATTGGTGAAAGAATAGATGACCCTATGAAAATGTACTTGGCAGATATTTATACTGTTCTTGCTAATTTAGTTGGTATTCCAGCAATATCCGTTCCCATTAAAAAAGCAAGTAATGGTTTTTATATTAATCTACAAATTATGGGAAACTATTTTAGAGAAGCAGATATTTTTGATTTAGCAGAGCAAATTTTTTACGGAAATAATTCAATTTAAACTTCCAAAATTTTTTCTCCAAACTTCTCAATATAAACTCTTAAAATCCACTGAGCACCCTCACCAAGTGCGCAAAATGTTTTGCCTTTCATATAATTACAAATCTCATATAAAATATCTAAATCTTTCTTTTCACCTTTTCCCATTTCAATTTTCCTTAAAATTCTAACAGCCCAAGGAAGTCCATCCCTACAAGGCGTACACCAACCACAACTTTCAAAAGCAAAAAATTGGACTGACCTTCTTATAATTTTAACTAATGGAATTCTATCATCTATTACAATTACTGCTCCACTACCAAGCATTGTGTTTTTCGCAGAACAATCTTCATAAGTTGCCGGAATATCTATTTCCTCACCAACTAAAATTGGTGCTGATAGTCCTCCTGGAATTATACCAACTAATTTTGAACCTTCTCTTAATCCTCCTGCATATTCCATCAATTGTCTAAAAGTTATTTTACCAAGCTCAAACTCACAAACTTTTGGCTTTTTAACTGCTCCGCTAATTGTAAAAATTTTTGTTCCTGGACTTTTTTCTGTTCCAAGTTTTCTATACCAATCTCCACCATTATTTATAATAATTGGAATGTTTGCTATTGTTTCAACATTATTTACAACAGTTGGTTTTCCATAAAGTCCTTTTGTTGCAGGAAATGGTGGCTTTAATCTTGGAATTCCCCTACCACCTTCAAGTGAATTTAATAGTGCAGTCTCTTCACCGCATATATAAGCGCCAGCAGCAGGATAAATATGTAAATCAAAAGAAAACGAACTTCCAAGAATGTTTTTACCTAACAATTTGTTATCATAAGCTTCTTTGATAGCAGATTTAAGAACTCTAAATGCATCAAGATACTCAGCTCTTAAATATATAAAACCTTCATTTGCCCTAATAGCATAAGCAGATATTATTGCTCCTTCAATCAACAAGTGTGGTGCCTTTTCTAAAATTTCCCTATCTTTAAAAGTTCCAGGTTCTCCTTCATCTGCATTTATTACAAGATAATGCTCATTATTATCCATAGGAACAAATGACCACTTTTGACCTGTTGGAAATCCAGCACCGCCTCTACCCCTCAGACCTGATTTTTTAACTTCTTCAATAATTTCCTCAGGTTTCATTTCAAGTGCTTTTTTAATTGCTTTATAACCACCTTTTTTAATATAATTTTCTATACTAATTGAGCCTCCATTATCACAAAATGATAAAATTAATCTATTCTCTATAAGTTCCATGGATTTACAGGTGTTTCATCAAATTTATATATTACACTTTTCTTTTCCGTAAATAATTCAATAGCATCCAAGGATAATTCCCTTCCAAAACCTGATTGTTTATAACCTCCAAATGGAAGGCCAGGAATAGCAGTAAGAGGATGATTTATTGTAATACTACCTGCTCTTATACTATTTGAAACCCTTATTGCTCTTTTTACATCTCTTGTCCAAATTGTTCCAGCAAGACCATACTTTGAATTATTTGCTAATTTAATTGCCTCTTCTTCACTTTCAAAAGACATTACAACCACAACAGGACCAAATATCTCCTCTTTAAAACATATATTCTCTGTTGAATTTAGTTCTAAAATTGTAGGCATATAATAATTTCCATTTTTCAAATCTTCATTTTCTATCTTTTTTCCACCATAAATTAACTTTGCTCCTTCTTCCAAACCTTTCTCAACATATTTATGAACACTATTTAAATGTGATTTTGAAACAAGAGGTCCCATTTGAGTTTCTTTATTTATTGGATTTCCAATTTTTATTTTCTTGGTTTTTTCAGTAAATTCTGAAAGGAATTTATCATAAATTTTTTTATGGATAAACAATCTACTTCTTGCCTCACAAGACTGACCAGAATTATAATATATTGCCCAAATTGAGCCATTTATAGCATCTTCTAAATCAGCATCTTCAAAAACGATATTAGCAGACTTTCCTCCCAATTCTAATGAAACTCTCTTTATAGTATTGCTTGCCAATTTCATAATTTCTGAGCCTGTTTTTGTTTCACCTGTAAATGAAATTTTATTAATGCCTTCATGACTTACTAAATATGAGCCTATTTCATTTCCTGGACCTGTAATAACATTTACTACACCATCAGGAATTCCAGCTTCTTTACATAATTTAGCAAGCTCCAACGCGGAAAGTGGTGTCCAACTTGCAGGTTTAATTATCACACTATTACCACAAGCAAGAGCAGGTGAAAGCTTCCATAATGTTAGCATTAAAGGATAATTCCAAGGAACTATTAAAGCACAAACACCAATAGGTTCCCTAATTGTATAATTAAAGTGTCCAGGAAGGGTTGGAATAGTTTCACCCATAATTTTATTTATAGCTCCAATATAAAATTCCAAAACACTTATTCCTGCTGATATTTCAGTTTTTGAAGCATTTATTGGCTTTCCTACATTTAAAGTTTCTATTTGAGCAATTTTGTCAAGATTTTCAGATAAGAGCTTTGATAAATTTTGTAAAATTCTAATCCTTTTATTTATTGATAAATTTTTCCACTTTTCAAAACCTTCTCTTGCCGACTTTACAGCCAAATCAACATCCTCTTTACTAGCAATATGATATTTAGCTAAAATAGAGTTATCATGAGGATTTATAACTTCACCTATGCCACCTCTTCCATCCACAAAATTACCATTTATGAAAATTTTATATTCATTCATAGCGAAAATTTTAAAGTAAAGTGATAAAAACTTCATGCATTGTCCAATAATTCTAAAATATAGATTATTTCTTATTTTGCCCGCCCACCCTATATTTAAGCCTTCGGCTTAAAAATGCCCGTTTTTCGGCAGGGGGCTTTCGCCCCCTAATAATACCCCTAATAAAATCTATAATTCCATTAAAATTCTCATAAGTTATTGATAGTCAATTATTTAACATTATTTATTGGACAAAGCAAAAAAACTTGCCTTATCTAATAATTCTGAAAATATGATTATTTCTTTATTTTCCCACCCACCCTAAAAACAAGCCTTCTGCTTTAAAAGACCCTACTAAAAGCCCCCCTTAAATTCCCCCCATTAAACCAATAGTTTCAGAAAATCTTTAATAACTTATTGATTATCAAGGACTTAACATTATTTATTGGACAAAGCAAAAACTTCTTGCCCTGTCCAATAATTCTGAAATTAAAATTATTACTTTATCTTCCCACCCGCTCCAAAAATAAGCCTTTGGGTTTTAAATGCCCATTTTTCGGTAGGAGCTTTGCTCTCTAACAAAACCCCCCAATAAAAGCTATAATCTCCTAAAATTTTCATAACTTATTGATTATCAAGGGCTTATCACTATTTATTGGACAAACTAAAAACTTCTTGCGTTGTTCAGTAATTCTAAAATATAGATTATTTCTATATTTTGCTTGTCCAAAAGTTGAAGAAGTTTAATTTATGCTTTAAAATTTCAATATGGCAAAAAGAGAAAAAAAACCAAAAATCTATCGCATAAAGTTATATGATACACTTGAAGAGGAATTAAAAGCCATTAGAGAAGAGGCAAAAACAAAAGAAGAAATACATAGAAATTGGGATAATCCTGAGTATTGGAAAGAAGTATATGAAAGAAGAATAGGAGAACCTTTTCCTTATCCTGATGAAACTGACGCTGAAAAAGTAAGAGAAATTTTTGGAAAAAAACTTGAAGAAGAATATAAAAAAATGGGTTTTGAATGATACAAATCAAAATAGATGATAATGAAATCAAAAACAAGATAAACCAAATCAGAAACAATAAAAGGTTAATTATTAACAAAATAGCAAGCATATTAGAGGCTGAAACGATAAGACTTTTTAACTTACAACAAGACCCTTATGGAAACAAATGGAAACCTATTAAAATAAACACAAAACGAAAAAATTCTTCAAAAGTTTTAATTGATATAGGCTTGGAGTAGTTGGAGATTTAATTTATGCTCGTGTTCATCAATATAAAGGTTTTCCTCAAAGATATTTCATCTTGAAGAGCAAAAACTTGCTAATCAAAATTAACTTTCTTTCTTTTCCTTACACTTTACAATGTCAATAATTATATTAAAAAACAAAGGATTTGATTTGATATAAATTTTATTTTCTTTTTGCTCTATAAAAGGAGCATTTATTACAACAATATAATAATCACCATAACTTTTAGGAATGAATTTAAAATTAGTTTTTTTATTAGCATAAACCTTAAAAAATGGTAAATTAAAACCCAAGCTTACAAATTCTTGATAGTTTTCATAATTACTCGTTTTATAATAATCAGTTTCTAAATATCCAATATCATTTGAATTTAAAACAACAATTATTGCTTCCTTACTTCTTAAAATCCCAGAAATAATTTCAAAATTTACAATTAGTGTATCATATGAGCTTAACTTAATTGGTCCATATTTATAAAATGGCAATACTCTATTTTCATTTATTTCAAATTTTGCTGAAGGAACTTTTATTTCCTTATAACTATAATTTTCCCTTTCACAAGTAAGCTCAAACTTTTTAGGATAACTAAAACTACTTATTTTTGTTTGAGTATCATTTTCAGTTTTCCTAATTTCTTTCTTAATCTCATATATTTTTCGAGTTCGTTTTGGTTGAATATTTAATGTTTCTATTTTTGTCTTTGTTGTATCTTTTGAAAAACTTATAAATTCTTGAATTACATTTGGTGCTTGTAAAATTTCAATTTTATTACTTTTAGGAATTAGAAAATAATAAATGAGAACTGATATTATTACAACTGAAAGAAGAAATGGAATAAAAATTTTATAAAAAATGAATGTTTTTTCTTTAAATTCATAACCACATTCTTCACAAAATTTGGCATCTGATGGATTTTCAGATTTACACCTTGGACAAATTTTTAAAAAACTATAACCACATTCAGGGCAAAATTTAACTTTTTGAGATATCGAGCTTGAGCAATTTGGACAAATTTTAACATTTTTTGTTGTTTGCTCAATATAAAATTTATTTCCACATTTTTCACAAAACTTAGCATCAGGAGGATTTTCAAAGCCACAATTCAAGCAAACTTTCACATCTCTTATCTGATAACCACATTCTGGACAAAAATTTGTATTAATAGGAATTTCAAAGCTACAATTAGGGCAATTAAATTTATATTCAATATCAGGTAAAACTTTAAGTTTTTCTATTTCTTTTTCATTTAAGTCCTTAGCAATAACATTACCTTCTTTCCACTTTTTAATTTTTTCAAGCTCCTTAGCACCAACACCCCAGGTGCTATCAACCTCCTTTATCCTACCATCTATAAATGCCACCCTAACAACACCTCCCTCTGGTCCAATAAAAATTAATCGTCCTGTCCACTTTGAATTTATAGCTTTCTGAATTTCACTATTAAAGTCTGTTTTCATTTACAAAATTTTAAAGGATAGAAAATTTACTATATTGCTTTGTCTAGTAATTCTAAAATATAGATTATTTCTTATTTTCCCCACCCACCCTGAAATCAAGCCTTCGGCTTTAAAAAACCCCATTTTTTGACTTGGGGGGCTTCGCCCCCCTTAAATTCCCCCCAAAAAATCTATAATTTCCTAAAATTTTCATAAGTTATTGATTATCAAGAACTTAACATCATTTACTAGACAAAGCATTACTATATTGCCTTGTCCAATAATTCTAAAATTACGATTATTACTTTATTTTCCCACCCACCCTATATTTAAGCCTTCGGCTTTAAAGTTCCCATTTTTCGGCAGGGGGCTTCGCCCCCTAATAATACCCCTAATAAAATCTATAATTCCATTAAAATTCTCATAAGTTATTGATAGTCAATTATTTAACACTATTTATTGGACAAAGCATCGGCTTATAAATAATCTATCTTTTGCTTTGGGTGACTTTAAATCAAACTAAGAGCAACTCCAAGTAGAAAGTTATTTAAGTTTATATTTCCATTTTTAAAAACTCCAAAAATTATTTTAGTTTTAAAAAAATTTTCTGAAAAATAAAATGAGTATGAATAGGAGATATTTAATAAATCGTCAAAATAAATTTTCAAAGAAAATTGTTTAAAATGAAAACTTAATTCAAAAATATCTTCAAAGTTTCTCTTAAGAAAATAATAAAAAAATCCAAAAGCATTTTCCTTATATCCAAAAGCAATAGAAAATGGAAATTTATCTGTGTTATCAAAATTATAATTTAGATTATTAAAGTAATTTAAATCAAATTTATGGATTGAGAAAGACTTTAAGCAAAAACTATTACAAACAAAAACTTCAATTTTCATAATTTCAGGCGTCCATCTATTTTCAGTAGATTTTCCCTCAATATCAAAATTCAAAAAATTATAGCCGAATTTTGAGAAATAAATAACATTATAAGAAGGATTTGAAAAATTCACATTAAATAAATTATAAAATTCAAAAATATCAAATTGTTTCTTAAAACCAAAGCCAAAAAATTGAATATTTTTTTCATCCTTATTGTAAATTGACATCATATCCATCCTCCTTTCAAATCCATAATAAATAGGATAATCAAGTTTAACCTGGAAACTCTGCTTAAAAATTTTATCTTCGGTTAAAATTAAAAGATAATGGACTTTTAAAAATTTATAATAACCTTTCAAGCTTAAACCAAGGAGATAATTTTGATTGTCATAAGATGTTTTAAATGGTGATACAACATGACCAAGAATAAATCTAAAATTTTTTAAATTAAATCCAAGCCCAATTAAATCCCATCTCCTGTTATCATAAGCATTTTTGTCAATTCCATTTTCACAATTATGAATGTAATATATAAAAAACTTCTCAAAATAATAAAACCCTTCCCAATAGAATGAAAAGTGAGATGGAGAAATATATCTAAAATCATTTCTTCCAAAATAAATTCTATTCCAAAAATTAATTTCCAAATTCTTATTTTTATAAGCATTAGTTTCAAATTCAAAAAATAACCTATAACCTATTTCATTACTTAAAAGAACATTAAAAAACAACAATTATGGTTGCTGAGAAGTTTGAACACAACCACAATCAACCCTTGGTTGAAATTGATAATTAACTATTACTGAAACATTCTCTTCACCGCAACCACTATTAGAAAATTTATATTGAATTGGAAAAGTATAAGTAAATGTTTTAAAGCTTCTTAATTTATTTAAATCAACTGGAATTAAAGATGTAATATTAAGTGGATAATCACCAAATTTAACTCTACTTCCAATAATTTTTGCTCCTATTAAGTCAAATAAATCATTAATTTCATTTATTGAGCTTTTCATATCAAGACCTTGAAAGAAATAGCCAAGCTCGGTAAATCCTTCATTTTTGTTATCAAAACCTACTACAAAAATACTATCAATTGATTTGTCGTTTGTAGTCCAAGGATCTAAAATTCCGCAATCTGAATACTTAACATTCAAAACATCCGCTGGTCTAATTGATGCTCCACTTATAAATCCATCACTAATCCAATCAGCATCAGCAACTTTCATACCTTCCATAAATATACTTTTAACAATTTTCTTTTCACAATTAGCCTTTAAATGAAGTTGATATTTGTTAGTAAATTCAAGATTTATATTTTTGCCTTGAAATTTCCAATTCTCAACAACATCCCAAGCAAGAGGTGCTTCCACAGTAAATTTTGTTTGATTTGCTTGAACTGAGCCTTCTGATACATTTCCTCTTGGACACATATAAGCAAATTGCATATTAACATCAATTTTACCTGTAATATCAAACTTATCGCAAGATGGTAATTCAACTACAAATTCAGGATTATCAGATCTTACATAGTAAAAACCATTTCCAAGTTCAGGAGCATTTGTAACCTTTCCATTGTCAAGCTTTATAGCAAAACCCGTATTCATTCCAAGATAATCAAAAACATTATCACCATAATAATTTATAGCTCTCTTAACTTTAACTTTTGCAAATTTAACTTCTCTTATATTTGGTTGTTTAGGACTAATTTCAATTTCTATATTTCTTGGATATTCAGTATTTTTAACTATTACTGCTAAATAATCTCTATTTCCAGCAAAGTTTATGTATTGTGTTGCTAAATTGTAAATAAGTTTTATAAGTGCTTGTATTACATTTTGTTTTGCTTCATTTGAAGGAACATAAGTTGATAATTCTCTATATATTTTCTTGGTTCTTGTATTTATAAGAAATCCATAAATACTAACGCCCTTAACATCCTCACCTACAATAACATCAAAAAGAAATTCAGCACTTTGAGGAACAGATAATGTGTTTAAAAATGTTTCAGGATTTCTTGGATTTCTACCTACAAGTTGAACAAACTCATCTCTATCAATTCTTTTTAGATTTTTTCCAACATTAGTAAGAGATTTATCAACAAGTGTGTCCATCTTCGCAAGAACAGCATTTAGACTTCTTTGGATTTCAGCTTCACCACCTCTTATGCTTCTTGCTATAACACCATTAGGGTCAACGAAAACCCTCAGATTATAGAACACAGAGGGTTTTGGACAAAGTTGTTGAGCATGATTTATACCCATAGTCAATAGCCAAACAAAAAGAATTTTCCTCATAATGAAAATTTTAAAGGATGTTTAACTTGCCTTTTTAAAATACCCTAATTTTTGGAAATTATTTATTTTACGGGGGAATAATAGGGGGTGAAGTTTATAAGCCTTAGGTTTATTTTTATGGTGGGTGGGGAAAATATAGAAAAATAAATAATTTTAGAATTATTGGACAATACAAACAAAACATCTTAACATCCTTTATAATTTTCGGACTATGGAAGAGAAACTTTTGGAATTTGAGGATAGAATAAAAAGGGGTGAATTTATAGAGGCAAACGATTGGATGCCTGAAGAATATAGAAAACAACTTATAAGGCTTATAAAAATGCATGCCAATAGTGAATTAATGGGAGCATTACCAGAAGGTGAATGGATTCCAAAAGCACCAAGTATAAAAAGGAAATTACAGCTTGTTTCAAAAGTTCAAGATGAAGTAGGACACGCTCAAATGATTTACAGAGTTGTGGAAGATTTAAGTGGTATTAGCAGGGAAGAAATGCTTGAAGAGTTAATATCAGGTAAGGCAAAGTTTCATAATGTTTTTCACTATCCTGCTGAGAATTGGGCTGATGTTGCTATTATTGCTTGGCTTGTGGATGGAGCAGCACTTGTGACACAAGGTGCTTTAACTCAATGCTCTTATGGACCTTATGCCAGAATTATGAAAAGAATATGTTGGGAAGAAAGTGTTCATTTAAAATATGGTGAAGAATTAGTTTTAGAACTTGCAAGTGGGACAAAAAAACAAAAAGAAATGCTTCAAGATGCTTTAAATAGATGGTGGTTTCCAATAATGCACTTCTTTGGTCCTCCTGACGAAGAATCACCTAATACTCAAATAGCTATGAAATGGAAAATTAAAATTAAAACGAATGATGAATTGCGTCAAGAATACTTAAAAAGATATGTTCCTTTAATTAAAGAAATTGGTCTTGAAATTCCAGATCCAGATTTACATTATGATGAAAAAACAGGTAAATGGATTACAGGTGATTTACACTGGGATGAATTTAAGAGAATTTTAAATAATGATGGACCTAAAACAAAAGCAAGATTACTATTAAGAGAGCATTATTATAAAAAGACTTCAATTATAAGGGAGCTTTTAGCATGAAAGTTTTTGAAGTATTTGCTCGTCGTGAGGAAGGGGGTCCAATGGTTCATATAGCAAGTCTAAAAGCACCTGATATTGAAACTGCTATAATTTTATCCAAAGAGACTTTTGGAAGAAGAGGAGATGTTCTTGAATTTTGGATTATTGATAGAGAGCATATATTATCCAATAAGGATTTTGATGTTCCATCTGGTCCTGTTATTCCAAAGCCATATAGACTTGGTGATTATTACAGAAGAAATTTAAAATTAAGAGAGGAAATTAAGAGAAAATTAGCAAAATAATGGATATTAAAAAACTTGATGGTTATAAATATAAAAATTATTCTATTAAACTTGTTAGGTTTGAAAATGGAAGATTTAAAGAAGAGAGGAATTTTGTTTTTTCATTATATAAAGATGATGAGCTTATTGAAGAATTTTTCCTTTATGGGAAAGTTTTTTATGGAAGAGATTATTATAGACCTTGGCTTGAAATTGCCTATAATGAAAACTTTAAAAATTACGAAATTATTATGAATTTTTTAAAGGCTTTTTTAACGTTAATGCCAAATAACTCACATGTTATGATAAACTACGATTTTGAAATGTACAAAATTTTACTTTACAAAGAGCCAGAAGAAACATGGATAGGACAAATGCTTTTAAGCCATGGCTTTAAAAACTTAAAAAATTGGTATATACCTGAAGGCTATAAAGAAGGCTTCTATAAACTACAAGGGGAAAAGGGAGGCTAGAATATGATGGAGCTAATTCTAATAACCAAAATAAGCACTGAGTGTGCAAGCATCGTTGATAACAATAAGAGACAAGAGTGTATCCTACGGGGTGAAAAGAGAATTGAAGATAAATACATAACTGCTAATCCAAATCCTAACGTTCAAATAACATATAAAAAACCAGGTCCTAATTACATACTTGGAGGTCCTCTAAATGAAAGCTTTACAGGAACAGCATTTCCACCTCCTGGATGGAGTGTTTTTAATGTTGATGGAGGCTCTCAACAATGGGTAAGATATACTTCAAATTGTAGAACTACACCTGCTTGTGCTTCTGTATCATATGAAAGCTCTACACTTGCTAATAACGACTGGCTTATAACACCTGGTCTTATTTTACAAAATGTAATGCCAGCTTCTCCTACATTAACATTTTCTTATAGAACATCAACTGCTACAAATATGAATAGTGGTGATTCCTTAGTGCTTTATATATCAACGGATGGAGGCTCTACTTGGACAAAGATATGGCAGTGGGATGGAATTGGAACTACAACTGCTCAAAATGTATCTATTGACCTTTCCGCCTATATGAATAATACAATACTTTTAAGATTTGCTTTCTTTGATAATAATAGCACTGCTGATGCTTCTAATAATTACTTTAACATAGACTCTCTTAAAATTACAGCAGGAAGTTATGTATATCTTATTGAAAGTTGGACTGCTTCCACAATTTTCCTTTCAGCAGGATATGACACTACTAATGCTACTACCACAAGAAGATGGCAAAGAAGGACAACCGCTTGTCCATTTACAGAATCTACTACCGCTTGTGCTGGATATGCCTATACAGAAACAGGAACTACAACAGGTTATGCCTATTTAACATCTCCAAGAATTTATCTATCTCCAAATATAATTGGATTTTGGTATCAATCCCAATCAACAACTTGGATAGACTCTTTTGATGTTTATATTCTTACTTGGAATAATATGCCTTCTCTTCCAACACCAAATGATTTTATAAACTTTGGTGTAAGGATTGATACAAAATATCCAAGAACTGGAACATCAGGTCTTCCATATATTTACACCGCTTATGATTTAAGAGCAGATGGAGGGAATGTAGGAGATACAGTATATGTAGCAATAAGATATAAAGCACTTGATCAGCTTAGACTTTATGTAGATGATGTAGTTTCTTATGGAGCAGTTACACCAAATCTTCCACCAAGTATAAGCTTGATAAAAGGTGCAACTTATCATTTTTATAATGGAATACCTGATACTATAAAAATTGCTGTTTCAGATGAAGACCCAAATGTTAGTTGTTATGTAGGTTATAGGTATGTTATAAATTCTTCACAAGAAGGAAATTCTCCATCAGGACCATTTACAGAATATTCTATGACACTTCAAGATGCCTCTCCATTTACATATCCTGACACATTCGTTTATGTTATACCTTATACAGATAGAGGTTTAAGAGGAAATTATTATGTAAAATGCACTGATATTTATGGAGCTACAAGCTATGATCCATCAGGTGCTCCTTCAAGCAACTGGTACATTTATAATATAATGCCAACAGCAAAATTCGCCCAAAAATATCAATTTATAGATGAACTTAGAATAAGAGTTGCTCTTTATAATAATAATATAGATGTTCAACCTGACTTATTACTTTCTGCTGATTCTCTTATATGGATAGATTCCTTAACATTATGGGACAAAATTTATTGGCATCAAAACAGTACAAGTGCTACGAGGAGAAATAAAATTAAAAGCTATTTAGACGCTGGAACTTGCTCAAATAGAAAATCCATAATATGGTTTGGAAATGATATGGGTTATTATCATGATAGAGCTGGTGCTTCTGATAGAGATACTATCCTTACAAGAAATTATTTACACTTTAGATATGTATCAGATGATTGGACAAGTGCCTCGGATGTTTCAGATACAATTCTTGGAATTCCTTCAAAACCTATATTTGGTGATATGACATATCAAATATATACAAATGACCCTTGGCCAGATGATATTAGACCACATCCCACTGGTGATGAAAATACATCAGTTGCTATATTATATGTAAAGAATGGAGATAGTACATTAGCTAATCCATCAAATCCATCAATTGCTTCTGTATTTTATAATGGTCTTGGATATTATTCTATATTTGGCTCATTTAGTTTAAACTATGTAGCAACTTATGATGCTAGTGGACAAGACCGATTAGATACGCTTATTAGAAGAATTCATAATTTTAACCCTGTTTCTACATGTTTAAATGTTGTTCAAGCTTATGACGATTCTGTAAATCTACCTGCTGATGGAGTAAATGATTTAGTTAATGTTGTAGTAAGAGTTCAAGATCCATCTATTAGCAGTTCATCTGATTTAAGAGTTTATTTATATTATAGGAAATTCTCAGACCCAAGCTGGACAAAAGTTTTAGCAAATTATGATTCTTCTAATGCTAGCGGATATTTCTTTAGCGCTCCTATTACAATAATAGACCCCAATACCGCTCAAAAAGACTCCTTTGAATTTTACTTTACCGCTCATAAATTAAATTATGGTGTTTATGGACCTGCTAATCTATCAAATAATGCTAAACTTATTTATGAATATGACGCTCTAAATTCACCAACCAGCTTACAAGTTATTTATAGAGATTTAGATAGTGCTAAATTAACTTGGAATCCACCTGCTTTATTAAAGAAAAATGATAATAAAATTTTAGCATTTCAACATTATGTTCTTGAATATTCACAAGATAATGTTTTATGGTCAGTTATCGCAACAATAAATGATATAAACACAACTAATTATACTCATATTTTTGGAGCGCCAGCAGATAGTGAATATATTAAGTATTACAGAATTAAAGCGGTTTATTCAGCAGGTGAATCTCCTTATGTTTCAACATATACCATATACGATATAAGAGCGCCAAGAAAAACTTATTCTGATACTTTCAACTTTAATATATCTGGAACAACTTTGAACACAGGCATTAAAGCATTATTTACAGACTTCTCACCATTAAAATATGATACAATTTACTATAAAATAAAATCAACATCTTGGAATTCAACCTCCCATACCTCCGTTATTGCTGATACATTTATTTATAACATATCTGTAAGTCCATTGCTACCTTCTGATACACTTTGGTTTTACTTCGTAGTAGCAGATACATTTAATAATACAAGAATAACTGATACAACAATTATCCCAATCTTTTCCTCAATCCTTTCAGATATTCCAAAGAAGTTTGACATTACATATAAAAATGGTTTATTAACATTTGCTCTTCCAAAGTCAGCATCCATAAAGCTTCAAGTATATAATGTAGCTGGTAGAGCAATTATAAATATAAACTCAAATTATCCTGCTGGTTATATTAGATTTGATTTAAATAAGCTCCCAAGAGGTGTTTATATCCTTAGGGCTGAAACAGAAAACATAAAGAAAGAATTCAAATCAGTTATCCTTAGATAAATTTTAGCCCCCTCTCGGGGGCTTTAAAATTATCAAACTATGATAGAAAAATTAAATAAGGTTTTTGAAAAATTACCGCCTGAACATAGAGACATAATGAGAGAAGCATTTACTATTCTTATTGAAGAAGTTATAAATGCTGTTATTAAGGATAATGAAAGAATATGGCAATCTATTGAAAAAATTTGGCAAACTATGAAAGAAGGATTTGAAAGACAAGAAAAGGAAAATGAGAGAATATGGCAAACAATTGAAAGAATTTGGCAAGCTATTGAAAAATTGGAAAAGACTATGAGAGAAGGATTTGAAAGGCAAGAGAAAGAAAATGAAAAAATATGGCAAGCTATAAAGGAGGGTTTTGAAAGACAAGCACAAGAAAATGAAAGGATATGGCAAGCTATAAAAGAAGGATTTGAAAGACAAGAAAAAGAAAATCAAAGAATTTGGCAAACAATTGAAGAATTAAGAAAAGATATGAAGGAAGGCTTTGAAAGGCAGGAAAAAGAGAATGAAAGAATATGGCAAAACATAGAGAGAATATGGCAGGCTATTGAAAAGTTGGAAAAAACTATGAAAGAAGGCTTTGAAAGAATGAATAGGAAGATTGAAGGATTAGGAGCAAGATGGGGACTAATGGCAGAAGAAACATTTAGAGCAGGATTAAAAACGATAATTGAAGATTTAGGTTATGCTGTTGAAAATGTTGTATTTTTTGATGATGAAGGATATGTCTTTTTAAAGCCAAGCAGAATAGAAATTGATATAATTATTAAAGATGGAAGAAAAATAGCAGTTGAAATAAAGTCATCCGTTAGTGAAGGTGATGTTTCTACATTTGAAAGGAAAGTTAAATTATATGAAAAGAAATTCAATATAAAAATTGACAAGAAAATTATTTTAACACCATTTGCCAATAATAAAGCTATTGAGATTGCTAAAAGTCTTGATATTGAAATTGTTGAAGAGCTTAAAGAATAATATGGAAGAGATTCTTAAAAATTACATAGACAAAATTAAATCTCACTCCGAAAAGTACCACTGGGTAGGGATTTACTTATATAAAGATGGGGTATTAGAGCTATTTCCTTACTATATAGGAAGACCAACACCCCACACTAAAATCCCAATAGATAAAGGAATCTGTGGTGCTGCATTTAGGGAAAACAAAACATTAATTGTAAATGATGTTAGCAAAGATGAAAGATATTTAGCATGTTCAATATATACAAAATCTGAAATTGTAGTTCCAATAAGAGATGAAAACGGAAATGTTCTTGGAGAAATAGATATTGATAGTGACTATCTAAATGCTTTTAATGAAAGTGATAAGGAATTTTTGGAAAATATAGCAAAGGAAATTGGAAAAATCCTTTCTAATTCTTCTTGATTTTGAAAATTTAAATTTAAAAACTACAATAAAAAATTACAACATTATTTTATTTGGTGATAAATTTACTATTTTAAATAATGTCCCTTCATTAGCATTTGATGAATTTTTTGGCATTATTTTTACAAAAATGGAAATTAAAAAGCACAATAACTTAATTATAATTTATAGGGGAAATTATGAAAAGGAAGAAGTTATAAAATCATATTTTCAAAACAATTTAGAAAAGTTAAACAAAACTTATTTTGGCGTTATTCTTGATATTACTGAAAGAAAACTTATAATTTTTGGAAATTTTTACTTTTTTAAGGAAAAATACAAGGAAAGGTATTTTATATGGACTGATTTTGATTTATTTTATAAACTTTCAGAATGGACAATAAATGAAAAATCTGCTATTGACTTTATAAGAGAATACAAAAGCAATATTATTGAAATGGAAAATAGGCTTTTAATTTTTGATTTAAAGGAAAGAAATTTAGAATTTAGTTTTTTGGATAGGTTAAGTAGAAAAAAAATTTTTAAAAAATTTAAAAAAGTTCCAAAAATTGAAAAATTTTATTATTATTTTCCTCTTGAAGACTTTATAGTTTTTGAGAATTTAAAATCATTAGAAAAACTACCAATAGGAATTTTCTCACTATATCAAATTGAAAACATTTATAAAAAAAGTTTTAATTTAGATTTTGAAAACAGAATAATTACAAGCTCCCAAATAAGAACAATTATTAATCAAAATTTTGAAAACTTTTATAATGCTTACAAATTTTTCAATTTAAATAATTGGTTAATTGATTTTATCTTCAATCCCATTATCATTTACAGAGCTTTTATTCTCAGAAATATCCTTTCCAATTTCAGGCTCTGAAATGATATACCATTCTTTATTTTCTTCTATATTTATAACCTCATATTTTATGTTATTATACTTTACTCTAAAATAGCCTTTTAAAGGATTTACTTCAACAATTTCTCCAATCCCCGTAGGTGTTTTAACTTTTGCTCCCATTTTTGGAAGTTTATTGTATATTTCATCATAAAATTCAAATTCATAAGCAAGACAGCAAAATAATCTTCCACAAGCTCCTGTTAGCCTTTCAGGAGCAGTAAATAGATATTGCCTTCTTGCCATATCTATACTTATTGATGGTAATTTACCTTTTAAAAATGTTTTACAACAAGCTATTAATCCACAAGGCTCAAGCCATCCAATTTGACCTGCTAAATCCCTTGCTCCAATTTGATTTAACTCAACTCTAACATGTAATAATTTAGCAAATTTAGAGCCAAGAAGATGTAAATTTAATTTTTTATCTGAAATATAATCAACTTTTAAGATACCTTTATCAACATCAATCTCAAAATTAGCAAGTTTAACATTTTCATATCCCATTTCCCACAATATACCTTTTATCATATTTTTCATAACCTTTATAATATTATCCTTATATGCTCTTCTATAAGACACAATTTTTTTTATTTCTTTTGAAACTTTCTGATTTATGCCTCTTACTTTTACAAGTTTTTCATAATTTTCATTTTCTAATTTTACCCAAAGGAATTCACCAAGTTTAAAATTATCAAGTTTTGGATGGAAATAACTTTCTGGAATTTCAGAGCCAATTACTGAAACATCTAAGGTTTTTATATTTCTCTCCATCCTTCTAAAACCTCATTTATATAATGCTTTATCCTTTCTTTTACCATTCTAAAAAATTCCTTTGCTTTTTCAAGGTCCAAAACTGAATAATCAATTTGATTGTTATCAATTAAAATGCTTCTTGGATTTGGATAAACGATTAATGAATTCGGCTTATAACTCTTATAAATTCCTTTTATTTCATTTAATGCTTTTGGATAAGCATAAATTAGCATAGATAATTCATCAATTCCCGCATGACCTTTACTTTCTTTAAAGTAATCAATTTCCTTTGCTATTTCCCACCAATCAATAATAGCAATTTTTAAATTAAATTTTTTATGAGCCTTGAAAGACACTTCTTTTAAAGCATTTGTATTTCCAGAATGACCATTAAATATAAAAATCTCTTCAAATCCATTTTTATAGCATGAAGATAAAATATCATAAATTAATAATTTAAAGGCTTTTTCTGATATACCCATAGAGCCACGATAATAATCAATTGTTTTATTTATTCCGTAGCTTACAATTGGAAGAACAACAGCTGAAAAATCACTTGCCAATTCCTCTGAAAGTTTAAAAGGTATAAAGTTATCTGTTCCTAAGGGGGCAGGTCCATGTGCTTCTATTGTCCCAACAGGTAAAAAAACCCTCTTTATATTTAACTCTTTTAATTTAAAATAAGAGATTGTCTGTAACTGCAAAGTTTTAAAATTTTAAAGCCTTAAAATTTTCAAATTGAAAAGAAAATTCCTCTTATGTCCTCCTTGTTATTATGAAGTAAAATATGATTTTTCTGATGATAATGAATACTATGTTTTTCATAAGGGAAAAGTTGTTAATCAAAAAAATGCTTATAAGCAGTGGTTTAATGTTTATTTAACATATTTGAAATATGGCATTAATGTAGAGCTTATTCCTTCAAAAGAAAACTTACCAGAGCTAACATTTATTGGTGATTCAATTTTCCTATTTAACAATAAAGCAATAATAAGCAATTTCAAGCATAAAGAACGACAAAAAGAAGCAGAATATGTTAAAGAATGGGCATATAAGAAAAATTTTGAAGTTATAGAACTTCCTGAAAATTTAACATTTGAAGGAAATGCAGAAGCAATATATTCTCATTCAAAAAATGTTATAATTATGGCTTATGGTAAAAGAACAAGTTATGAAATGAAAAACTTCATTGAAAAAATTTTAGGAATTAAGGTTATACCAATAGAAACTTATAAATTTCATCTTGATATTTGTATATTCCCAATAAATGATATTGTTATTTATGCAGAAGGAACAATAAGTGAAAACTCAATAGAAATTTTAAAAGAAAATAAATTTCACTTAATAAAAGTTCCAAATGATTGGTCATTTGATTTTGCTTTAAATAATACTTATTTTGAAAATGTTATTTTTTGTAATAAGTCAAAAATTGAGGAGCAATTAGCCGAATTATTTATAAAACTTGGTTATAAAGTTGAATTCTTTAATTTATCAGAATTTCATTTAGTAGGTGGTGGCGTCAAGTGTTTAACACTTGAACACTATAAGCCTTAAAATTTTAAAACTATGAATCAAGACCTAAAAAATATGCCCGAAGAAGTAATACCACCTGGAAAAATAAAGTGTTTCATTACGGGAAAATTGAGAAACGATACACCTGAAGAAAGGGTAAGACAAGATGTAGCCAGAAGTCTCGTTGAAGAATATGGCTATGGTAAAAGTGATATTGGTATAGAATTCCCTATCAAAATGGGAGCAACTAAAAAAAAGGCAGATATAGTTATCTTTCTTAGTGGCTGTGAGCATAAACAACAGAACATTTATCTAATTGCTGAAACCAAGCGTGAGGATGTTAAACCTTCTGACGAAAAAGAAGGAGTTGCACAGCTTGAAAGTTATATTGCTGCTTGCCCTAATTGTAAATTCGGTTTGTGGATTGGTAGCGAAAGAAGAGCTTTTGAAAAGGTTCAAGCTCAGGGGAAAATAGAGTACAGGGAAATACCGGATGTTCCTAAAGTAAGACAAACCACACTTACTATACCAACAAGAGGCTCTCTTGTGCCTGCCGTTAATCTAAAAAAAATTTTTAAGCGTATTCATAACTATATTTACGCTAACCAGGGGATTGAGAAGGATGAGGCTTTTCAAGAATTATTGAAATTGATTTTCATAAAAGTTTATGATGAACAGTTCAGCTTTCCATTAAAGTTCTATATTTTACCGGGAGAAGATATTTCAGCAGTCAAACAAAGGCTGTATGAGGTTTTCGCAAATGTGAAGAAAAAATATAAATACATCTTTAAAGGAAATGAAACTATAGAGTTAAACGATAGGGTTTTGAAATATGTGGTTGGAGAATTAATGAGATTCAATCTTTTGGATACAGACACAGATGTAAAAGGTGAAGCTTACGAAGAAATTGTTGGTCCAAATTTAAGGGGGGATCGTGGTGAATTTTTTACACCTAGAAACGTTTGCAACATGGTTGTTGAGATGGTGTTTTCACTGTTTCCCGAAGAAAGACTCACAAGCCCTGGAGCATTAAAAATTCTTGATCCAGCTGTTGGCACAGGTGGGTTTCTTATTTCTGGGATTAACAAAATAAAGTCGTTGTTCTTGAAACGAGGTATGCGATACGATCAGTTGAGAGACTCAGTTCGTGAAGTTGCAAATAGCAATTTTTTTGGAATAGATTTCAATCCATCATTAGTAAGAGTTGCTCAAATGAACATGGTGATGCATGGCGATGGTTCCGCAAATATAGTGAATGCCAACTCTCTTGAAAAACCATGTGAATGGAACGATGAGGCAAAGAGAAAAATACATCTCGGGGAGTTTGATATAGTTGTAACTAATCCACCTTTCGGCACAAAGGCAGTAATTGACAATCCAGGCATATTAAAACATTTTGAGTTAACTAAATTTGGTGTCAGTTCTCCAAGAACCAAACTTCCACCAGAACAACTGTTCATTGAACGATGCCTTGATTTTCTAAAACCCGGCGGAGTTTTGGGAATAGTGCTCCCTGACAGCATTTTGAGTAACCCTGGATTGAAATGGATTAGGGAATGGATACTCAAAAAGGCTTACATATTAGCAAGTATAGACCTACCTACAGAAACATTTGAACCCCACACAGGAACACAAACAAGTGTTCTCATTCTAAAGAAGAAAACACCAGAACAGGAAAAACTCCAAGAAGATTATGAAATTTTTATGGCCATTCCAGAAAAGGTTGGGCATGACAGGAGGGGGAATCCAATATATATGACAACTCCTGAAGGGGAAATCCAATTAGATGCAAGAGGAAATCCAATAATCGAAGACCATCTCCCTTTGGTTGCTGAAGCTTTCAAAGAATGGATAAAGAGAAAAGGGATGATATAATGAATCTTAATTGGTTCACACTTAAAAGTAAATGGATTTATTGGGAGCAAGAGATGAAGCTTAATGCCTCCTCTTACTCATTTGAATCAATAAGAGCCAGAGAGCTTGTTGAATCTATTAGAAAACTATATTCAGTCACGCGAGTGGAAAACTTATCAAAAAAGATATTTGTCGGCGAAAGGGTAAAAAGATTATTTACACACTATAAAGAGGGCATACCTTACCTTATGCCTATAGACCTGTTTATGTTTAATCTGAAGCCAAGAAAGTGGGTAAGAAAAGAAACAGAAGATTTAGAAAATTGGTGGGTTAATCCATTAACAATTTTAATTACCCAGTCTGGAATTCCGGGACGGTGCCTATTAGTGAATAGATTATTCAAAGATAAGGTTGTGTCGCCTAATGTTATTAGGGTTGTGCCTAATGAAGAGGGTCTGAAAATTATAGGTTATATATATGCTTATCTTAACACCTGGATAGGACAAGCGTTTCTTACCAAGGATCAATATGGAGCAACAGTTAAACACATAGAACCTCATCATGTTGCTGACATACCTATACCCCGTATTTCGGACTTAGAAGAAGAAATAAATCAAAAGATTCTTGAAGCTCATAAATTAAGGGAAGAAGCACAAGAGTTACTTTTGAAAGCAGAAGAAATGATATATTCAGAACTTGGCTTACCAAGAATAGATGAGGACAATATTGAGTATCTCAGTGATGAGATAGGACGAGTTGTCAAAGCTTTCGAGATTAAAGCAAGCGAGTTAGATTATAGATTGGATGCTAGTTATCATGAACCTATTTTACAATTGATAGGAGGTAATCTAAGAAATACAGAAAGAGAAGGAAAATTTCAATTAAAAAGGTTAAGAGATGGAATTGCCAGGGTATTCGACTTTCCTACTTATAAAAGAATTTATACCAAATCTAACGAGGGTTATCCGATATTATCGGGAACACATCTGAGGCAATTAAAGTTATATGATTTAAAGTATATTTCTGGTCGCTCTTTCTACAAAAAAGGAAAAAGTGTGTTAGATAAATATAAAGTAAAAGAAGGCTGGATTTTAACCACAGAACGCGGAACCACTGGAGTAAGTGCGCTTGTTACAAAATGTTGGGATGGTTGGCTCGCATCACATAACATATTGAGAGTTATCCCTCAAAATGTAAATCCTGGTTATCTGCTGGCTTATTTGCATACAGAATATGCTCAATATCAATTAAAATCCAAAGAATTAGGTGCAGTAGTTGAAGTTTTAGACCCAAAAGATATGGAAAATATTTTAGTTCCAATTCCAAAAGATAAAACTATAGAAAATGAAATTGGTTCTTTAGTGATTGACGCATACAACAAAAAGGATAAAGCAAATCAGATAGAGGAAAATGCTATAAAGCATCTTGAGGAAATTTTAATGAAAATTGCTGAAAAGGCAGAGTGATAGCATACTCTGTAAAAATAAAAAAATGGCAGAAAAGATTAAAAGGCAGTAAAACTACAAATTGTTAAAGACTTTTATAAATTTTTGATAGAGAAAGCAAAATGATTAAAGATTATATAAACAAAATATTTTGTTCAGATGCCCTAACGATTTTAAAAAATTTACCAAGTGAAATTGTTGATGTAGGTGTAACTTCCCCTCCTTATAACAAAGGTGAAAATAAGAAGGGGTGGTTAGTTGCGAATGTAAAATATGAATCTGCTTCTGATAAATTACCCGAAGATGAATATCAAGAAAATCAGATAGAAGTTTTGAATGAAATATACAGAATAACAAAACCAGGTGGTTCATTTTTTTATAATCACAAAATTAGATGGGAAAAAGGAAAATTATTACATCCTATGGATTGGTTAAGGAAGACAAAGTGGGTTATTAGACAAGAGATAATATGGGATAGAATGATTGCTGCGAATATCAGAGGTTGGCGTTTCTGGCAAGTAGATGAAAGAATATATTGGTTATACAAACCTAAGGGTAATAACTTAATAGGAGAGGAACTAAAATCAAGACACGCCTTACTAACTTCAATTTGGAGATTTCCACCTGAAAAGAATAATCCTCATCCCGCTCCATTTCCATTAGCATTACCTATTAGATGCATTTTTTCCATTATGGATGAAAGGAAAGGAGGACTTGTTTTAGACCCTTATTGTGGAAGTGGCACTACACTTGTGGCTGCTAAAATTTTAGGACATAACTATATATGTTGAATTTGCCAAGAAAAGATTGGAAAATTTCAAGGATGAAGAACCAATAGCTTATGAAGAAATAGTAAAACATACTGTTTATAAAACATTTAAAGAAAGGAAAGAAAGAGGTGAATTTACAGGAAAATATGGACCAAAAAAGAAATTATTTTTAAACAAGCCTTAAAATTTTAAAACTATGTCTTGGTTAATTATTATTTTATTATTATTTCTTTTGATTCTTTTGCTAACAGCAATAAAAATTGTTCCTGAATATGAAAGGATTGTTATTTTGAGACTTGGAAGAGCTTTAAAAGAAGCAAAAGGACCTGGACTTGTTCTTGTAATTCCTATAATTGATTATCCTATAAGGGTTGATTTAAGAGAAAGAGTTTTTGAAATAGCAGAGCAATCTTGTATTACAAAAGATAATGCTCTTATTAAAGTTGATTTTTTAATATATTTAAGAATAATTGACCCTGTTCTTTCAGTTGTAAGTGTTGAAAATTTATATTTAGCAACGCAAGGACTTGCCACCACGACATTAAGAGCAATAATTGGTGATATTATACTTGATGATGTTTTATCAAAAAGGGAAGAAATAAATCAAAAATTACAGATGAGGATAGATGAAGTGACACAAAGATGGGGAGTAAAAGTAACAACTGTTGAAATTAGAGAAATTATTCCTCCAAGAGAAATACAAGAAGCTATGACAAAACAAATGGCAGCAGAAAGAAATAGAAGAGCCATGATAACGGAAGCAGAAGGTGTAAAACAATCTCAGATATTAAAAGCGGAAGGTGAAAAACAATCACAAATTTTAAAAGCAGAAGGTGAAAGACAAGCTCAAATTTTAAGAGCAGAAGGTTATGCATTAGCCTTATCAAAAATTTATGAAGTTGCTAAAAATATAGACCCTAACACAATTGCCCTTGAATACTTAAAAGCACTTGAAAATATATCAAATTCCTCTTCAACAAAAATTATCTTTCCCTTGGAATTATCAAACATCATTTCTGAAATTTTAAATAAGGTTAAAAAATGATTAAAATTTATAAAAGCTCAAAAAATGCTAAATATAGAGTTGCTTATGGAGAAAGTCAAGGAATAGATTTAGCAAGTATTGAAAATGTTTTAATTGAGCCATTAAGTAGAAAATCAATTAGAACAGGAATTCATATTGCCCTACCAAAAGGAACATTTGGATTTATAAAAGAAAGAAGCTCAATAGCATTAAAGAAGGGATTATTTACACTTGCGGGAATTATTGATAATTCATATAGGGGAGAGATTATTGTTGTTTTATATAATTCAAATAAAGATGAATATGTAGAAATTAAAGAAGGGGAATTTATAGCACAACTTTTAATTGTTAATGTTATAGAGCCTAATAACATAATTGAAGTTGATAGTTTAGAAGAACTTGGAAAAACAAGAAGAGGAGAGAGAGGTTTTGGAAGTAGTGGATAAAGTAAAAATTTTAAAAATTATTAATGCTTCTAAAAAAGGAAAATCAATTAAACAAATTCAAAAGGAAATAGGAGAAAATATATCACAAAGAGCAATAAAAAAAATTTTAAAAGAGCTTGAATTGGAAGGTAAAATTTTAATAAGAAATTCAAAAGCTTATTCAATAAAAAAACTAAATTTAATTTTTGGAGAATTTGAAAAGAAAAAAAATTATGGTTTTGTAAATGATATTTTCATTCCACCAAAATGGTCAAATTTAGCAATTAGTGGAGATTTGGTAATTGTCAAACCTATAAAGAAAGAAAATGGAAAAATTGTTGGAAAAATTATAAAAATTGTTAAGAAAAAGCATTTATTTATAGGAACATATAGAAATAAGAAAGTTTATCCTGATGACAAATCCCTTGGAATATCCATTGAAATAACAAAAAAATCAAAAAAATTGAAAATTGAGGAGAATAGCAAGGTTTTATTTAGACTTATAAGAGGCAAAAAACTTAAAGCAAGTATTGTTGAGGTGATTGGGAAAATTGATGAGCCTGATGTTGATTTAAAAGTTGTAATTAAAACTTATGATTTGCCGATGAATTTTAGTAAAGAGGTCGAAAGTGAAGTTGATAAAATTCCCGAAAACATAAATTTTAAAAATAGATTAGATTTAACAAATGAGCTTATTTATACAATTGACCCTATTGATGCGAAAGATTATGATGATGCAATAAGTGTTAAAAAAGAAGGAAATTATTATATTCTTGGTGTTCATATAGCAGATGTTTCACATTATGTAAAATTTAATAGTGCTATTGATCTTGAAGCAAGAAAAAGAGCAACAAGTGTTTATTTATTGAATTTTGTAATTCCTATGCTTCCACATAAATTATCAAATTATTTAGCATCACTTCAACCATTAAAAAATAGATATGCATTTTCAGTTATTATGAAAATAAATAAAAAAGGTGAAATAGTAGAAACAACATTTTTTAAAAGTGTTATAAATTCAAAAGCAAGATTAACTTATGAAGATGCACAAGCACTTTTAGAAAATAAAGAGCCATGGACGGGCATTAGCAAATTTGCTGATGAAAGTTATATTAAAATAATTAGAGAAAATTTAAAATTGGCAGAAGAACTTTCTGAAATAATAAGAGAGAAAAGGGAAAGTGAGGGAAGTTTAGATTTTGACTTACCTGAGCCATATTTTATCTTTGATGAAAATAAGAATATCATAAACATAATTCCAAAAATTAGATTAAAAACTCATAGAATTATTGAAGATTTTATGATAAGTGCAAATGTTAGTGTTGCTAACTTTTTCTCAAAAAACAATATCCCTGCTATTTACAGAATTCATGATAGACCAGACCCTAAAAAAATTAAAAATTTTATAATAATTGCTCAAAATTTATTAAATATACCAATTTCAATTCCTGAAAAAATTACATCACTTGAAATTTCAAAAATTTTAAAAATGGTTAAGAATTCAGATAATGAAGATTTACTAACTTATTTGCTATTAAGAAGCATGGCAAGAGCAAGATATTCAATAAAAAATATAGGACATTTCGGATTAGCACTTAAAAACTATACTCATTTTACATCACCCATAAGAAGATATCCTGATTTAATGGTTCATAGAATTCTTTATTCTGCTTTAAAAAATAAAATAGATAGAAGTGATGAATTTTTAGAAATGCTTGAAGATATAGCTAATCATTGCTCAAATATGGAAGAAAAGGCTGATAATGCTGAATGGGATTTATGGGAATATAAAAAACTTGAATTTATGAAAAATAAGATAGGTGAAATTTTTGAAGGTGTTATTTCTGGATTTTCAGATGAGGGGATATTTGTTGAAATAAAAGAGCATTTAGTAGAAGGGATAATTAAGTTTGATAATATAAGAATTGATGAAAATAGATATATTGCTTATGTAAATGGGAAAACTTATAAGTTAGGTCAAAAAATAAATGTTAAGGTTGTTAAAGTCATAAAAGAATTTAAGAAGCTAATTTTAGATTCTGCTCAATAATATCTAAAATTTCATTTAAAACATTTGGTTTATTAATGAGCTTTTTATAAATGTTTTTTTTCTCAATTTTTATCTCTTTTGGACTTTTAATAAATTTCAAAATTCCTAAGCTTTCAAGATATTCATCAACACCACTTTTTAAACCCTTAAATATACTATAAGTTGGTGTTCCAAGTAATGCGCTTTCTCTATTCATTGTTCCCCCTGCTGATATTGTAAAATCTGCCCAATACAGCAACCTTGGACCATCTAAAACTTCATTTGGAATTATTATATTTTCATTAATTATTTTATTTAGCTTTAACTCATTTATTTGCTCTTTGTTTCTTAAAATTAAAATAACTTTACATTCCTTTGAAATATAATTTAAAACCTCAAAGAATAAATCATTTTTCTTATAATATAGTGAGCTTGTTGCAGGTGGTCTCATTACACAAACAGGCAAATCTCTTTTAATGCCAAGTTCTAATATGTAATCTTTATCATCGTTAAAATCCCAAAGATAAACTTCTTCCTTCAACCCACTATAAAATCTAACATTTTTAGCCCCATAAAGTTTTAAATAATGTTTTTTAAAAAACTTTGAAACAACTACTAAATCTGATAATCTAAATGCTAAATGATTAGCAATTTGACCTTCAAAGTCCATAAATGTTATATTTTTTATTTTAAGCATCTTACAAGCCAATATCTGATGGTATGAATTGTGAGATAGTGCTAAAATGACATTTTTATCTTTAATAAAGTTTTTTAATTGATTTGCTCTTTTAAATAGTCCAAAAAATTTTTTAATTTTACTTTTACCATCATGCTTTCCAATAATTTCAAATTCTAAATTAAATTTTTTGGCAAGCTCAATTGTTTGCCCAAAATCTCTAATAGTAATAATAACATTACTTAATTTTTCTATAATTGGTTTGAAAAATAAAACATGTGGTGAATTTGCTAAATCAATCCATATCAAGTCAATTTTTGAATTTTCACAGCCTTTGCTTGAAATCCTACTCTTGAATGAGAGCCATCACAAAAAGGTTTGTTATTTGAATGACCACATCTACATAAATATATAACATTTTTCTTTATCTCTTCCTTATTTCCTTCTCTCTCAATTTCTAAGCTTTGAGCATCAGTTTCTATCATATAAGGTCCATTTTCAATAGCAGTAATTTTAAGCATATTGAAATTTTAAAGATAAAATTTAATGCCTTGTTCTAGTAATTCTGAATTATTTATTTTACTATATTAAAAGACCCCAATTTTTGCCTCGTGGGGCTTTCGCCCCTCTTAAATTCCCTCTATAAAACCTATAATTTCATCAAAGTTTTTATAAGTTATTGGTTTTCAAGAACTTAACACTATTTACTAGACAAAGCAGAAATTTAAGGCGATTACTCAGTATGTTCCGCCTATGCTTTAAAATCTCAAACTTCAAGAAGGAGGGATAAAGTATGAACTTGTCTGAAAAAGTGTCCTTTAATACGGCACACAAAATTTATCAAAGGATAAGGAAAGCGATATATGATTTTGTATCAAGAGAAGATGAAGTTTTAAGCGGTGAAGTAGAAGCCGATGAGAGTTATTTTGGAGGGAAAAGAGCTATGGACAAGATACCAGTATTTGGGATACTTGAAAGGAATGGTAAGGTGAAAGTTGAGATAGTAGAGGATGTATCAGCAGAAACGATACTTAGAGAGACCATAAAGAAGGTAAAGAGGGGGAGTATTATCTATACTGACCAATTCAGAAGCTATGACGGGCTTGTGATATATGGATTTAGGCATGAAAGAATAGATAAGAGTGTTAGGTTTTCTAATGGAAGGGTGTATATAAATGGAATAGAAGGTTTTTTTAAAATTTTTGATGTTAATATCAAACTTGACAATTTTTAAAAATTTATTATTAAGCTTTATAATTTTCAAAATGACTAAAACAAAGTTTAAAAAATATAACGAAAGGGGATGAAAGTATGAAATGGAAAATGTGTATAGGGCTTTTAGCTCTAATAATTTTTTCAAATGTAGCAAATGCTCAAAGCTGTGGTTGGACTCCAATACCACCAGCAAATAGTGCCTGTGGAACTTGGCAAATGTATGGGGGCTCTCAAAAACATACAGGAATTCAAAGAATGAAAGCTAATATGTCTTCTGGAAGATTTGTAAAATGGTCATACACAACAGGAAATTGGGTTTGGTCATCTCCTGCTATTGGGGATATAAATAATGATGGAATTCCTGATGTTGTTGTAGGAAGTTGGGATAAAAAAATCTATGCTTTGAGAGGAGATAATGGAAACTTGTTATGGTCATACACAACAGGAGATGCGGTTTTGTCATCTCCTGCTATTGGGGATATAAATAATGATGGAATTCCTGATGTTGTTGTAGGAAGTAAGGATAGTAAGATCTATGCTTTGAGAGGAGATGATGGAAGCTTGTTATGGTCATACACAACAGGAGGTTGGGTTGAGACATCTCCTGCTATTGGGGATATAAATAATGATGGAATTCCTGATGTTGTTGTAGGAAGTGGGAATCATAAAATCTACGCTTTGAAAGGAACGGACGGAAGCCTGTTATGGTCATACACAACAGGATTTTTGGTTTTGTCATCTCCTGCTATTGGGGATATAAATAATGATGGAATTCCTGATGTTGTTGTAGGAAGTTGGGATAAAAAAATCTATGCTTTGAGAGGAGACAATGGAAGCTTGTTATGGTCATACACAACAGGAGATGCGGTTTTGTCATCTCCTGCTATTGGGGATATAAATAATGATGGAATTCCTGATGTTGTTGTAGGAAGTGATGATTATAAAATCTATGCTTTGAGAGGAGATAATGGAAGCTTGTTATGGTCTTATACAACAGGAAATTATTTTCGTTCATCTCCTGCTATTGGGGATATAAATAATGATGAAATTCCTGATGTTGTTGTAGGAAGTTGGGATAGTAAAATCTACGCTTTGAGAGGAGATAATGGAAGCTTATTGTGGTCTGTTTCATTGCCTTCTCAATACTGGCCAGATGGCATTAAATTAGCAGATATAGACCCATCACCAGGTTTGGAAGTTATAGCAAGCACAGGTCATGATAGGGTTTATGTTATCTCATCAAACGGTGCTGTTTTATGGTCTATGGCGCCAGTAGGGCAAATGAGAAATTCATCAGTAGGAGATGTTGATGGTGATAATTGCGTTGAAATTGTTGTTACAGGTGAGGGAACACCTATGGTTGCCGTCATAGACGCCCCTGGTTCTAATTGTTCTGCTGAAATAAGGGAGACAAATAAAATAAACTATCAGATAGAAAAGAATGGAATTAAACTTAACAGAGCAGTTAATTATGAATTATTTAGTGCTAATGGAAGGTTAATTAAGAAAGGATATGGAGATTTTATAAACATAAAGAATAAAGGAATATATTTTTTAAAGGCTGAAAGTGAAGTTTTGAAATTTGTTGTAAAATAAAGGGGGTTTAAGCCCCCATGAAAATTTGCTTATTAAATCAAATTGAAAGAATAGATAAGTATGAGATTTTCTAATGGGATAGAAGGTTTTTGGGGGTTATGCCAAAGTTTCATGGTGTAAGCAAAGAGAACTTTATATATTACTTAAATTTAACATCCCTTAAAGTTAGGCTTTCTCTTTTCAATAAATGCTTTTACACCTTCTTTAAAATCTTCCGTTTTTCCAAGAACCTCCTGATATTGTGCTTCAAGCTCTAAAACTTCATTTAAATTCAATTCATAAATTCTATTATAAAATCTTTTTGATATGGCATAAGCTTTTGTTGGACCATTTGCTATATCTAATGAAAATTCTATAATTTTATTATCAAATTCATCATCCTCAAAAATTTTATTTATAATTCCAAGCTCTAATGCTTTTTGGCTATCAAATATCTCATTAGTCCATAATAATTCAAGCGTTTTTGAAATTCCAATCATTCTAACAAGAAAATAAGAGCTTCCAGAATCCGTAATTAAGCCAATTTTACCAAAAGCAAGTGTAAATTTAGCACTTCTCTTAGCAATTCTAATATCACCAGCAAGTGCTAATGATAAACCTGCTCCTGCACATGTTCCATTTATCCCAACAATTATAGGCTTTTCAATTGTCCTCATTTTTAAAATTAAAGGGTTATAGTTATTTACAAGATGTTCATAAAATGAAAAACTTTCTAAATTTTCAATATCTTTTAAATCCTGACCTGAACAAAAACCTTTTCCTTCACCTATTAATAAAATTGCCCTAACTGAATTATCTTTTTGAGCTTCCGAAAAAACATTATTTAATTCTTTAAGCATTTTTGTAGTTATAGCATTTAAACTTTCAGGTCGGTTCAGTTTAACAACAAGAAGATTTTCAATTTTATTTAAAATAAGCGTTTCCATGTTTGAAATTTTAAAGGATAGCGATTTAAGGAATATAAATTAGCTCTGGAAATGAAATAGAAATAATATTAAAATTAAAAAGTAGTGAGAACAATAATAACTCAATTGAAAATAGAATAAGAATAAAAGAAAAAGCTAATTCATTTTTCAAAAACCTTGCCAAGAAAATAAATAATGGAAAATTCGTAATGAAAAGCCTTGTAAGGCAGGATTGAAGATCTGGACTTTGAGTAAAATTAGCAATTATAGTAATGACAAAGACTATTAAAGTAATTATAAATAAATGTGTTTTTTCCTTGAATTTTAATAAAGTTAAAGAAAAAATTAGCGTAAAAATTGCGTATATATTTGAAGGAATTAAAATTTTTATATTGTAAAAGACTTTTAAAAAATCTTTTAAAAAACCTTTTGAAGATAATATGAAATTTTTTATAAGATCTGGACTTCCCCAGGCATATCTATTTAATAAATACCAAGCAAAAGGCTCTTTGAATTTCAAAAATAAAAATAAAGAATAAAAAATAACTCCCGAAAAAGATAAAAGGGCATATAAAAGAAAATTCA
>Ga0079997_113417_pt1 | contig 45686 bp, 47 predicted proteins | sample PerSpoCPS_CMetaG_FD_69200 | JGI IMG/M metagenome (GOLD analysis project Ga0079997, IMG submission 69200) | Archaeal communities from Yellowstone National Park, Wyoming, USA - Perpetual Spouter C (PS_C) MetaG (SPADES assembly) (version 2) | ecosystem: Environmental > Aquatic > Thermal springs >... | reverse complement strand
TATCTTAATATTATTACTGTATTATTTCTATCTGTAGATGAATTTGAATCATTAAAACGAATATTTGTATAATTACTTTCTAAAATAGAATCATTAATTTGCACGGTATTATTTAAGTTTAATGAGTCGCTTAAAAAATAGATATTATTTCCATACAGAGAAGATGCATACAGAGAAGAATTAACTATTCTCATAGTATTGTTTGAGGATTTGTTATTGTGAAAATAGATATTATTAGCATTTGATGCATTTAAAGTAGAATTTAGTATTTCTATAACTAAATTTTCCACGGAGCCGTTTGAATGATTATTCGGCACTATATTACTATAATTTGCATACATAGAGGAATTAACTATTCTGATGGTATTGTTTGAGGATTCGCCGCTGTAAAAATAGATATTGTCACCATTTGATGCATTTAAAGTGGAATTTAGTATTTCTATAACTAAATTTTCCACCAAGCCGTCTGGATTAGCATTTGGTACTATATTGCTATAATTTGCATACATAGAGGAATTAACTATTCTGATGGTATTGTTTGAGGATTTGTTAATGAAGAAATAGATATTATTGTTATTTGATGAATTTAAAGTAGAGTTTAGTATTTCAATTGATAAATTATTAACAGAATGGCTTTCATTTGCTATCAACAAATTACTTCCGTTAGAACTTAAAGTGGAATTATAAATTGTTATTGTACTGTTCTCAACAAAGCCTTCACGATATATATTATTCTGATTCGAGGATATATTAACATTTACAATAGAGATATTAAAACTAGGAACATTAATAACAATTCCATGTCCTGAAGATGTTATAGAATATCCTTGTCCATCTATAACAACGTTTTGAGCATTCACTATTATACAACTGGAAGAACTAACAAGATTATTTGCCAAATAATATGTTCCATCAGAGTTGATATTTTGACAGCTTGTTATAGATGTTCCAAATACAATTGAAATTAAAGCAATCAAGATTATCATATATAAATATTTTTTTAAAATTATCTTATCGCCGGGAGAGGGATTTGAACCCCCAAACCCTTTCGGGAACCAGCTCTCCAGGCTGGCGCGTTAACCTGGTTCCGCCATCCCGGCTATTTCTTTTTAAAATTATTTTTTTATTTATATGCTTGATTTGCCAGATTTCTTAAAGCTAAAAAAAGATTTTGTAAAAGAAGCTATATCTAAAGATCCAATTACAAAAGAAGAACTAATAGCTCAAATATTTTATAATATTTATAAAAACAATAAAGATAAAGCTATTGAATTGATAAAAAAATATATTGAAATAGTTCCAGATACATATGCTGGTCAACCTGAAATCATAGAGCTTATAGAAGATGGGGTTGATTTAATAAAATATGAAATAAAGCAAGGAAAAGCTATATTGACAGAAGAGCAAAGAAAAGAGTTTTTAGTAAACAAAACTTATAAAGAGTTAAAAAAAGTAATTGAAAGATCAAGAAGTATTTTATCCGATTATTTTCCAATAACTTCCAAAAAACTAAAAATAGTAAAATCTTATCCACCATGCATAAACACTATATTAGAAAGATCTAAATCTATTTCATTACCTCATATAGAAAGATTTGCTTTAGCTTTGTATTTTGTTAACATTGGGTGGAATGAAAATGATATAGTAGATCTATATAGAACTCAGCCAAATTTTAAAGAGCATAAAACAAGATATCATATAAGCTATATAAAGAAAAAGCAATATTCTATGTTTTCTTGTCAAAAAATGAAGGAATTAGGTCTTTGTGTTGCAGATTGTAAAATAAAAAATCCAATTCAATGGAAAGATTAAGAGAGATATTATCCATATCATATTCCAAAATACATATTGAAGTAGATGAAATAGAAAAAAGAGAATTTGGCTATAGTTATAACATAAATGAAAAAATAACAACAAGACATCAGTCTTTTCAAAATATAGATGAATTAAAGCAATTTTTAATAAACAAGCCACCGTATTATATATCTTATTCAGCTTCATATTATAACAACCCTTCAGAAAGAATGGAAAAAAAAGAGTTTATAAAAGCTGATTTTATAATAGATTTAGATAGCGAAGATCTTAATTTAGCAAAATATACAACAAAAGAAATTTTTTTAATATTAAAAGAAGAATTAGGATTTAAGAAAGTATATATAAATTTTTCTGGAAATAGAGGATTTCATATAAGGGTAAAAGATGAGAGAGTTCAAAATTTAGATAGTCAAGCAAGATCCTGTTTAATAAATTACTTATCTATGAATTACAGTGATGAAGTATTGCAATCATTAGAGACTGTTCCAAAAAATAGAATGCATAAGCTATATCTTCAAAATGTCAAGCTTCTAAAACCAGATAGAATTGTGTCTACAGATTTATCTAAACTTTTAAGATTAGAAAACTCTATTCACTGTGGAACTGGGTTTATAGCCAAAAAAATTGATTACAAAGATCTAGATAATTTTGATCCTTGGAAACATGCAACCATACCATTAAATGAAATTGATAAAGTAATAGCTTTGCAAGATTTCTCTATAAAAACATCTATAGGAGAAATAAAAGGAGAAAAAAATAAAGTGATTGAAGTGGAAACACCTGTAGCTTTATATTTGGTCTTAAAGAATTTTGCAAAATTTGTTTGACCAAAAGATTTAAAAACATTTTTGTTTTTTTAATAAAAAATGATAGAAGATGAAAATTTAAGAGTTTGTCCAAAATGCGGTAGTAAAAATCTAATATGGAAACAAGATGAAGGCGAAATTGTTTGTCAAGATTGTGGATATGTATTCTCTAGTGAAATAATAGATACAGGTCCAGAATGGAGAGCTTTTGATGCTGAGCAAAAAGAAAGAAGAGCTAGAGGTGGTAGTCCTTTATCAATATTAAAACCTAATAAAGGATTAGTAACTGAAATAGATCAATATAATAAAGATGCTAGAGGATCTAAAATACCAGTCAAATATCAACAAGAGTTACAAAGGACAAGAAAATGGCATAGAAGAGCAAATATAGCCAATGCATTTGAAAAAAATTTAGCAACTGCTTTAGAAGAACTAGATAGATTAGTTTCAAATCTTAATTTACCTAGATCAGTAGCCGAGGAAGCTGCTCATAAATATAGAATAGCTGCAAAAAAACAATTAATTAGAGGAAGATTAATAGAAAGTGTTGTTGCTGCTATTGTTTATCTAGTTTGCAGACAAGCAAATATTCCAAAAACTTTAGATGATATAGCAAAAGCTACAAGGTCATCTAAGAAAGATATAGGAAGAGCTTATAGATTTATAAAAAGAGCTCTTTCAGAAAAAGTTCCACTATCTGATCCATTGAATTATATTTCAAGATATGCATCTCAACTAAATTTATCTGAAAAAGTTGCAGAAGAAGCTAAAAAGATAATATTAGAAGCTAAAGAGAAAGGTGTTTTATCTGGAAGAGGCCCTACTGGAATAGCTGCTGCTGCTCTATATATAGCAGCTGCAAGATTAGGAGAAAAGAAAACTCAAAAGGAAGTGGCAGAAATAGCTGGAATTACTGAAGTAACAATAAGGAATAGATATAGAGAATTAAAAGAACAGCTTAATATAGAAGACATTAGCGACTAGCAACTATTAAAGATTCTCTAACTCTATACAATTTTCCATTTATTTTAGTATTTCTCACAACATATTCTACAATCCTAACATCTTTAAATCCTATATTTCTCATTATTTCCATAGATTTAATATCAGCTTCTATAATTTGATTGTTTATTATAGAATTAGATATGTTAAAAAACAATAATCCTTTCTCATAGAGATTATCATAGATTATTTGAAGAGATTGTTTAATATCTTCAAAATAAGCTTCTACAATAGGTATTTCTCCATAATATTCTGCTTTAGATTTGATAAAAGAGTTTAGCATTTCCCCCCTTACATTTGCAGCAGATCTATTAAGAGTTAATATAGCTAACTCTACTCCATAAACCTTAGTATAATCAATATTGTTTAGGTAAGGTGGTGATGTTATTATCATATCTGCTTTTTTGTTAAAATCTTTTATACTTTTCATTTCAACAATAGGTTCTGGTCCTATTATTTTTTCATTAATCATTTTTCTAAAATTATGCTTAAATCTATCTAAAAGATTTGGAGTCTTTCTTTTAACTATCTTTAAAACACCCCCATCTTTTTTTATATATGAACATTCCATAGCTGATTTTATTAAAGCTAATAAATGAAGATGTGTTTTTTTCTCAACCCAATATCTAAGTTTTTTCAATATCTTATAATTCTCAGTAGAGAATGCTCTATTAAGAGGAAATAGCTCAAAGGGAATTTCTATTTCATCATTTAACTCTGGCTCTTCATAATCTATATTCCAATTCCTAGTTTTTGTATAGCTTAAAAAAACAGCAAAAGGTGAAATATCTGATCCATATGATTGAATTCCGAGTTCTTTTGCTCTTAATATAGTGGTTCCACTACCTACAAAAGGATCTGCAATTATTTCCGGTTTCTTTATTTGAATACATTTGTCTATAAGCTTCCATGAAAATCCTTCTTTATAGTAATACCAATTGTAAACAGGTTTCTTTAGATTATCTTCATAATTAAAAATCATAATAATAGCTATTGTTTTTTCCTTTAATCTCTAGATTTGGAAGATCTATTTTCACAAAATTACTTTCTACAACTAAGGTTTCAAATTCTCCTCCTTCACCAAATAAATTTACTCCATATTTCTTATTGTATTCTATCAATTTTGGAAGAACTTCTAAATAATCTTTTCCAACAAAATCTTTTTCTAATGGATAAGCAAAAACCCCTATTATAATAGCTTTAATTCTAAAAGCTTTGATTAAGTCGATATACTTTTTGAAATCTATATTCCATAATGGAGTTATTAGCTCAATTCCATATCTTTTTGATATATCTATTAAATAATTTCTTTGATAATTGCTTGCTATAACACCAGATACTATTCCGCTTATATCTGATTTAGTAATAGCATCTTCTAAAGATGTTGATTCTATAATAGGTAATTTAAGTTGCTCTGAATGTTTTATAACAAAATCTCTAGCTTGCCAATGAAATAGCTTAGAAAATTTTTCAGCATTAATCCTTATAATGCTTGATATCTTATCTATATACAAGCATAAAGAAAGATGACTATCTTTCCCTCCGCTATACAATATCCCGTACATTTTTCTCTTTATACAATATCTTTTATATTTGGCACCTTTTTTAAAAGATTCATCAAAACCTTAAACTCCTCTATGTTGATCTGTTGTTCTTTATCTGAAAGAGCACTTTCAGGTTTTGGATGGACCTCTATCATTATGCCATCTGCAATAACTTTAGATGCTAATGCCATTTGAATTACCATAGATCTTCTACCTGTTCCATGAGATGGATCAACAATAACTTTGTAATCAGATAGTTCTTTAACAGCTAAAACTGCAGATAGATCCAAAGTATTTCTAGTATATTTCTCAAAAGTTCTTATTCCTCTTTCAACTAATATTATTTTATCATTTCCACTTTGTTTAATGTATTCAGCAGCGAATAACCATTCTTCTATAGTTGCAGATAATCCTCTTTTTAGAAGAATCGGTTTATCTTGTTTACCTATTTCTTTAAGTAAACTATAGTTATACATATTTCTAGCTCCTATTTGAAAATAATCTGTATAATCATATATTAAAGATACATCTCTAGTGTCCATTACTTCTGTAACTACAGGTAATCCAATTTCGTCCCCAACTCTTCTTAATATTTTTAATCCTTCTAATCCTAATCCTTGGAAACTTTTTGGATTGGTTCTAGGTTTAAAAGCTCCCCCTCTTAATATATTTCCACCATACTCTTTAACTGCCTGACCAACTTGTAGCATTTGCTCATATGACTCCACACTGCAAGGTCCAGCTATAATCAAGAACATAATTTAAAAAATATTTTTTTAATTATGAAATGGATTGTTGCAAGCGATTTACATATACCTGATAGAAAGTTCAAAATTCCAGAATGGTTTTATAAAACCAAAGAATTAAAACCTGATTTATATGCTTTTTTAGGAGATATAACAAATCTAGATGTTCTAGAAGAATTTAAACCATACATATATGTAAAAGGTAATATGGATCCTTTTGATGGAATAAAAGTTATAGTTTATGAGATTGGATCGGATAGGATATTGTTGATGCATGGAGATTGGATAAAGCCAAGAGAAGATTTTTCCCAAATAGCAAATTATGCAAAACTATTACATTGCAATATAGTATTGACTGGACATACTCATAAAAAAATAATTCATAAAATAGACGATATTCTTCACATTAATCCTGGTAGTTTAACAGAAGATGGCACAGCATTTTTAATAGATTTCAAAAAAAGAAAAATACTTGACATATTGGATAATAAAGAAATTGAATTTTAAAAAGGTTTCTATACAATAAATAAGGGCCTGTAGCTCAGCTAGGTAGAGCGACGGTCTTATATGACACTCTATCTAAGCTAGCCGTAGGTCGTGGGTTCAAATCCCACCAGGCCCAGCCCCGGTGGTGTAATGGCTAGCATACAGGCCTGTCGAGCCTGTGATCCGGGTTCGAATCCCGGCCGGGGCGCTAATTCTTTATTTGAGCAACTTTAGAAGAATTTCCTACTTTGCTAACCCCTATAATGTTTTCCCCAATGTCCATCATTAAACTATTATGAGTGACTATTATAAATTGAGTTGTTTTAGATTCTTGAATAATAAATTCTTTCATTCTTTCTACATTCATTTTGTCTAATGGAGCATCTACTTCATCAAAAACTGTTATAGGAATCGGATTAATAGAATTCATAGAAAATATAATCAATAAAGCTAAAAGAGATTTTTCTCCCCCAGACAGAGATTCCAATCTTATAGATTTTCCATCTCTAATCAATTCTATATGAATATCTCCATCATACCATATTTTGCCAATGCCAAATCCTGGAATTCTAGATGTATAGTCTTTTAACTTATCATTCACTTTATCGATAAATTCTTTAAAAGTTAAATGCTTTTTAGCATCTAATTCATGTATAAATCTAACTAAACTTTCTTTTTCTTGTCTAAGTTTATCTAATTTGGAATTAACCTCATCTAAATCTTTTTTAAGATTCTCATATTGCTCTAAAGCAGCAAAATTAATATTTCCTAGAGCTATTAGATTATTTTGCAATTCAGATATTTCTTTTTCCATATCTTCTATAGGTAAGTCTAAAAACTCCTTTTCTTTATCATAGTTTATAGATGCTAGTTCTTGCTCTTTTAGCTTAATTTCATTCTCTAATTTTAAAAGATGCTTTTCAAAATTAGTCATTTTTTCAGAAATCTTCTGTAGTTCAAGACCGTAAGTCTTTAGTTCATTTTCTTTTTCACTACTTAATCTCATCATTTCTCTTATTTCATTATCTTTCTCCTGATATTCTCTCTTTTTCTGACTTATTCTAAGCTCATTTATTCTTATAGAATCACTTTTCGATCTTATTTCTAATTGTAGCTTTTGAATCTCTTCATTTAGATATTTTATTCCATCTTCTATTTCTTTTAACTGGGCTTTTTTTATCTCTAATTCCTTTCTTTTAGAAGCAAATTCTTCTATTTTATCTCTTATAGACTCAAAGCTGCTTAATTCTTCTTTCTTTTTTATCAAAACATCTTTTTTCTTCTCCAATTCACTTATTTTAGAGATTATTTCATTTATATCTATTTCACTTGCCATTTGGTTAATTTCTAGCTTAGATTCTAAAATAGCTTTTCTTTCTCTTAGCTTCTGAATTTCTTCTTGTAATTTTTCTCTTTGATTATTTATTTCTTCAATTTCTTTTTCTAGTTCATTAATCTTTTGGAGAATTATTCCAGCACTTCTAGCAGATGAAATACCACTGCCACTTCCTAAGGTAATTGCACCACTAACATCAAAAAATTCTCCAGCTAGAGTTACCATTCTATATTTTCCTATATATTTTTTAGCTTCATCAAAATCTTTAACTAAGACAATATCACCAAAAACATAATCTAAAATTTTTTCAAATTTTGGATCTATAGATATGTGATTTTTCAATAATCCATATCCAATATCAACATTCTTTGGAGATTGAACATTTAAATTTTCAAGAGGTAATACCGTTAATCTTATCTTATAATTCTTTATTACAGATGAAATTCTCTTAGCAACCTCAACATCTCTTACAACTAAATTCAATAATCTATTTCCCAAACTGTCTACAGCTTCAGACAGCTTAGGATCAAACTCAATTAAATTTATAACAAGATCGTATATGCCATCATCTTTTATTGTTTTAACAATCTCATCTAAAAATGCTTTTGAAGATGGTGTTTTTAAGCTTCCATACTGCTCTTTAAGATTACTTATTTCAGAATTTTTAGATTTTAACAATGAAAGTAACTCTGAATCTTTCTTATAGTAAGAAATTATTTGATTATTTATATTAGATATTTCCAACTTAATTTTATTTAAATCTTCAATATTTTTAGTTATCTTCTCATATTCTTTATACTTTATCTTAAGATTCAAAAGCTGATTTTCTATATTAAGCAAATCTTCATTTATAGTATTTATTTCTTTTATCTTATCTTCTAAAGAACCATAATTATCTTGCTTTAAAACATTCTCTAAATTTATTATATCTCTCTGCAATTCTTGTCTTTTTGCTATAGCAGATTGCAAATATTTATTTCTTTCATACAATATTCTCTCCAAACTTAGTAATTCTGCTTTTTCTTTTTCTAGAATGTTTTTCTGTTCTTCTAATTCAGCTATTAATTTGCCTATCTCTGAGCTTGTTAATTTAGATGTTAACATCTGCTTTTCAGAATATATTTGATCAACCTTATTTTTAACAGATAAATATTGTTCTTTAACTTTTTCAAAATCTTTACTTACACTATCATATTCATTTTTTAATTTCTCTAATATCTTTAATTTTTGCTCATATTTTTTTCTATTAACGCTATTGTATAATAAATCTATTCTATTCTTTATGTTTTGATATTGCATAGCTTTCTCTGCCTGCTCTTTGAATATATTTAACATATTTGTTTTCTCTCCAACTAAAATAGCTATTTGATTTATTCTCTGTTCTACAAATTCTATTTCTTTAAGAGCTTCGACTTTTCTTAGCTCAAATTGCTGAATTCCTGCACCATCTTGAAATAATTCTAATTTATCTTTCTTATACATACTGATTATTTTATCTATTTGACCTTGCATTATAAAGAATCTATATGAATTTCCTAAATTATTTCTAATCAAAAAATCTAAATACTCTTGATAACTAACTTTTTTTCCATTTATGTAATACAATGAACCATCATCTCTAACAACTCTTTCTATCTCAGTTCCATCATTTAATATACCTTTAACTGAACCTTCTTTAGCATTTCTATATATTAAATCTAAAGATGATTTTGCTCTTAGTTCTTGTAAAGATTTTTCACCTAGAAGAAATTTTATAGCGTCACATATATTGCTTTTTCCAGATCCATTTGGTCCAATTAAAACATTTCTATTTAATAGGATTATTTCAGCATTTTGAAAAGATTTAAAATTTCTTAAAATCAGCTTTTTTATCATAATATTATATATTTATTACTTTTTTCATCTCTTTTTAGATATATTTCTTTATCCTTAACTTTCAATACTTTAAAATCTGCATATTTTTTATCTATATAATATTCTTCTTCTACCAAAGAATTTTTATTCAATTCTTCTCCGATAAACAATTCTCCTATCTTCAATATCTCTATCTTGTATGGATCAGCTATCCAATTAACTTCCACTAATTTCTTATCTTCATTCAAAGGAATTAATTGGTTATTTTCCAATCTGAATGTTCCAATATTTTTTAACCTTATTACTTCAAAAAGCTCAGATTTATCTATATAGATATCGCCTTTTATTCTATTTCCATCTCTAACAAAATCCAAAGATAATTTTACAGGATTTTTTATCAAAACAACATTAGCTTCTGGTTTTAGATATTTTCTATTTATAGAAAGCAAACTATCTATAGAAACTTTTGTCTCCTGCTTACCCATTCCAAATGATAATACAAATTCTTTAATAGCTTGAGGTAATATTCCTCTTCTTCTAAGAGCTTTCAAGGTCACTAATCTTAAATCATCCCATCCTTGAACCACACCTTGTTCAACAAGATTTCTTATTTCTCTTTTAGAAACTGGGATTCCTTTTATTTCTAATCTAGAAAAATGAATTAAAGTTATATCTCTAAGATTTAAATCTCTTAATATAGAATGATATAATTCAGCTCTAAGCTCATATTCTTTGCTTCTTAATGCATGAGTTACTAATTGTAAACTATCAACTATAGGTGTTGCAAAATCATATGTAGGCCAAAAATAATATTTAGCTCTAAAATGATTGGAATTAATAACCCTAAAAACTGTTGGATCTCTCATAGTTGTATTAAAAGAATCTAAGTTACCTTTATATAGAGCTACTATTTCTCCTTCATTAAATTCTCCACTAACAGCTTTTTCAAATAATTCTAAATTCTCTTCGACACTATTGCTTCTATCTTTTATAGGAACCCCTAATTTTCTCATATTTGAAATTTGATCTTCAGAAGCTGTAGTTAAATAAATCTTTCCTTTCCTAATAAGCTGTTCTGCGTATTGATATATTTGATCCATATAATCACTTGTAAATGTTATCTTGCTAAATTTTGCCCCTAACCAATCTAAATCTTCTAATATAGAATTTACATATTCTTCTCTAACTTTAGATGGATTAGTATCATCAAATCTTAATATCAATTCACCTTTATATCTATTTAAAAGTTCAAGATTTATAAAGAGAGCTTTCATATGTCCAATGTGCAAATATCCAGATGGTTCTGGAGCAAATCTCAAAACTATATATTCACCAGCATCTAAAAGTTTAAATCTATTTTCTGGTCTAACATATTCTTGATAAACATAGTTAGAAAATTCTTTTTTTACTTCTTCTATATCCATATTATTAACTTCTTCAACTATATTTTGAACTATTGGAATTATATTCTTTATATTAACTTTTAGATCTGGTCTTTCAAAGACTATCCAATTTATACATGATTTTAAATCAGCTTTTCCATATTCTATTCTATTTTTTAGAACATGTTTTCTAAATATTGGAATAAGATCTTCCATAATTTTAAATCTCAATTTTAAAGCATATCTCTTTTTATATCTTCTATATCTTCATCTGATAAATATGGAATAGCTATTGTAATCAAGTTTATTATTCTATTAACCTCTTCTTTATCAGCAAAAACTAACATTGAATAATACAATTCTTTTAATTTATTCTTTAGCTCTATATGAACTAATTTAATCTTTTCTATAACAGTTGGCAAAGAAGAAGTTTTAGATAGCTTTTTTAGTATAGAAAGCTTTTTTTCTATTTTTCCTAGCTCATTAAGTTTTTCTATTACAGGTTTAGGAAATTTATCAGGATCATATCCTAAAATAAAGAATTTATTTTTAATCATCTCATCATAAAGCTTGTCTGAAAACGGTTCTCTCTTGTATATAGAATATACCATTGTCTGTATTCTTGCTAATGGATCCAAAATAGAAGAATTTTCCATTTCTTCCAATCTTTTTTCTATATCAGTTCTTCCAACAAATATTCCAATATTTGATAGTTGTTTTTTTAGATACTCTATCTTATCAAAATCAGATTCAATATAATCACCAATATTTATAACTCCAGAAATCTTATTTAATATAGATAAAACTTCTTCATTCTGTGGCAATCTTTTAAGAATATCTATAGCTTCGTCTAAGTATTCTCTTAAAGAATATCTTTGGAAAAGCTTTATGTAGATAATACCTAGATAAAGCATATCTTTTTCAGATAAGTAATTTGATTTCTTAAATGCATTAATAGATTCTTTTAAATATCCATTAGCGTATAATATTTTAGCAGCTATATTATATATCATATTACACTATAAGACATTTCATCACCAGCGCTTCTTTTCAATTCTATTATTTGATCCCATTGAGCTTCTTTCAAATCTTGTTCATGAGTTACAAATATCAATTGCATATTGAATGAAAAATTAGATAAAACTTCTTTCAGACTTTGTATAGATTCTTGGTCCATTCCATAAGTAGGTTCATCAAGTATCAATATATTTAGATTAAAGCTTTTAGCTAAAGCTAATCTAATAGCTAAAGACAAAATAGTTTTCTCACCACCACTAAGTCTTTCCACATCAGCTTCTCTTTTTCCAATATATAATATTATTTTATATCCATCATTAACTACTTTAATAGTCGGATTTGAGTATATTGAATATGGATAAAGATTATGCCATATACTTGGTAAACTATTTTGCAAAGAGAAAATAGCATATTGTCTAGTGTTCTTTATATCTTCGGCTATTTTCTGCTTGATATTTTTTAACTCTTGCAATAGCTTTTGTTTCTTCTCATTTATATCTATTTGTTTAACTATTTCTAAATATTTAGATTCCATACTAGACAAATGTTGTTTCAAAACATTTCTGCTATAAATCTTATTATCTAATAAATCTTTTTTACCTTTTATTTCACTTATCAATGAAGATAGTTTTTTCTCTAAATTAACTATTATATCAAAATTGAAATTTAGGTTTTCTAATTCTTTTTTTATTTGATCTATTTCCGAATTAAGTTTCAAAAATCGTTGATATTCCTTTTCCTTCTTTTTTAATTCTTCTATTTCTTTTTCAAGAATTTTTATATTCTGTTCTACATCTTTTAGTTGCTTATCTAAATCATCCTTTGAAATATTTGGTTTTTCTATTTTTTCAGATTCTATTTTGTTCATTTCATTCTTTTTGCTAATAAGCATATGTGAGCTTAAATCATATTTTCTTTTTAAAGATTCTAGATTCATTAATTTAGTCTCTAAAGCTTTAAGCTTATTCTGCATTTCTTCCAAATTTATATTCTTTAATTCATTCATAATATTCTGTTTAACTTGCTCTGTTATTATAGATCCACATACAGGACATCTATCTCCATTAAGCATATTTAAATGCTTTTTTCTCTCTTCCATTCTTACTTTTTTGCTCATGTATTCATTTTTTAGATTTTCATAATCTTGAAGTAATACAGGATATTGTTTAACAGTTTCTTCTAAATTTTTGATCTCAGATTCTAAAAAATTTATCTCTTTTATCAATTCATCTTTTCTTGATTGTATCTGCTTAATCTTAACTTCATATTTGCTCCATTCTATCTGTAAATTTCTTAATTCTACAATTTTTTGCTTATAATATTCTAAAGTTTCAATCATTTTATTGTCTATTTCAACAGGTTGATTATTAAGCATATTTGCTTCAGCTATTTTAGAATTTAAAATATCTTTTGTCCTTTCATATTGGGCCATTTTTTCCTTATATTCTTTAATTTCTAATTCCAATTTGGATTTTGTATGCATACTGTCATTTATAAAATTGCTTATAGATTCAATTTCTTTCTCAATACTGTCTAGTTCTTTTTTCCTATTAGCAATATCGTTTTCTAAGGATGTTTTTAAGCTTAAATCTACTACAACTATAGTTTTTTCTAAATATCTTATCAAATCTTCTACAGCTTTTAGCAATTCCGATTTTTTCTCTATACCTAAAGTTTTATCAAAATAGGATTTTAATTCTGATGGAGTAAGTTCTACTATTCTGCTAACATTCTCTTGAGGTGAATACATTATGTTGCTGAATATTTCAGAATTTATTCCAATCATTTGTTTTATTTTATCATTAACTGCATTAGGACCATCTGCTATTAAGATTTTTTTATTGGATATTTCATATAGATAAGCTTTTTGAGAGCTAGAAACATATCTTTCAATCAGATATAATTTTCCATTATATTGAAATTCCAATTGCAACTCAGCATGATCTTGACCATCTCTTATAAACATTTTTCTATTTGCATTTGTTATAGATCTATAAGATCCTTTTGTGTCTCCGAGCAAACAAAATATAATTCCTTCTATTAAACTAGTTTTTCCGCTTCCATTAGGACCTATTAAAAGTATTTTATTCCCTTTAAACTGAATCTCTGTATCTCTATGAGACATCCAATTTTTTAATCTCAAAGCTCTTATCATATTATCTTTATAGATAATTTATATTTCTGCATATATAGATTAGCACCTAATATTATAGCAAATGGAATTAGAAATATAGTGTTTATCCAAAATAATACAATTCTAATAATTTCTGTTTCTAAAAATAGTTTCAATAAAAACACCAGTAAATTTATTATAAGTCCTATTACTATTGCATGAAATATAGGATACAAGAATAAATCTTTTTTAAATCTATATATTGTTTTAAATGCTTCAAATAATCCTACATCATCTATAATCATAGCATATGGCACAAAAAACAAAATATAGAATATTATCATTTGAAATAAAGTTAAATCTATAGAATTTGTATAAGAAAAAACTGATAAAGCAAAATGTATAAAGAACAAAGATAAAAAGAACATAAACAAATCTACAAATCTTCTTTCCCAAATATCTTTTACAATTTCATATCTAATATAACTTGTTCTTAATTCTTTAACTTTTACAACTGTAACAAAGAAAATTAAAGATAACAAGAATGAAAATATAGTGTAAACTAACATTAGAAACAATAGCTCTAATAAAGAAACTTCTGCCACTTTAGAGATTCTAATAAATACGCCTAATACAGAAAAGAATACAGAATCAGGTATAATATAAAATAATATAAATGCTAACAATCCTATAGCTATAGATATGAGTAGTAAATATTTTGATCTAAAATAATCTTTAAAAGACTCTACTATGATTCTTAACATATTTTTATAAATGTTTTTAAAAAAAAATAGTAATTTAAATTGTTACTTAAAATAAGGTGAAAAAATGAAATTAATAGAGGATGATGTAAAAAACGAGATAAGAGAATTCTTTAAAGATGCTGGTAGCGTTGATGTTGTAGCAATATTAGATAAATCATCTGAGAATTGTCATTATTGTGACTACATTAAGCAAATGTTAGAAGAAGTAAAAGAGCTTTATCCTTTATTAAGCCTTCAAATTCATGAAAAACTTACTCCAGAATTGCAAAAAAAATATTCTATAGAGATAGACGAAGTTCCTGTAATCTTTATCCATGGAAGCAATGAAGGAATAGTAGCATATAGAGGAATACCTTCAGGTTATGAATTTGGATTATTTATCGAAACTTTAAAAGAACTTTCAATATCTCACACTCATCTAGACCCTAAGATAGTAAATGAATTAAAAAATATTAATAAAGATGTAACTATAAAAGTATATGTAACTCCAACCTGCCCATATTGTCCTAGCGCTGGTGCTGTAGCATATTCATTTGCATCATTGAACCCTAAAATAAAATCTTATGTTATTGAAGTCACAGAATTTCAAGAGGAAGGAACTAAAAACAATATATCTGTAGTTCCAACTATAATAGTAAATGATAAAGTTAAGTTTCAAGGAGCTTTACCTCCAGAAATGTTCTTAAAAAAAGTTAAAGAAGCTATTGATGATAGAAGGTAAAGCAGATATAGAAATAGAAGGGGTTTTTTATAACAAATGGATGGAATTAAGCAGAAATCTATCGATAGAGGTAATTAAAAAAATACCAGGAATAAAAGTTTTAGATGCTTTTTCTGCATCTGGGGTTAGAGGAATTAGATATAAATTAGAAGCAAATGTAGAAAAAGTAGATTTTCTTGATATATCTAAAAAAGCTGTAGATATAATAAAAAGGAATCTCAACAAAAACGGTATAGACGGAAATGTTTTTAGATCAAAATTTGAAGATTTTCAAAATTTCAATGATTATGATTTTATAGAAATAGATCCTTTTGGCTCGCCTTCAGCGTATATTCCAATAGTAATTTCTAGAATGAAAAAGAAAATATTTTATCTTTCTGTAACTGCAACCGACACTGCAGTTAGCTGTGGAAAATTTCCAAAAGCCTGCATGAGATATTACCTAGCTAAACCTTTGCTTGACAAAAGTTGCCATGAAACTGCACTAAGAATCTTAATCGGTTATATAGCTAGAATTGGGTGGATATATAACTATAATACAACCCCGCTAATGAGTTTCTATTATAGGCATCAAATAAAAACTATAGTAAAAATGCAAAGAGGTTTTGTAGATTTTTCAAAAATTGGTTATTTAAAATTGAAAAATAAACAAAAATATATATCTAAATATGGATATGGTCCAATATGGTTAGATAATTATTATCAAAAGGAATATATTAATCCTAATTATCCTATAATGAAAATTATATCAGAAGAGCTGTCTATACCCTATCATTATGATATTCATGAAATTGCCAGTTATCTAAAAGCTAAAGAACTCCCTAAAATTGAAGAAATTCTATCATCTATAAAAGCCAGCAGAACTCATTTTAGTCCAACAGGAATAAAAACTGAAGAGTATAAAGAGTTCTTAGAATTGTTTACATAAACCATTTTGAATAGTTTTTAGCAAAGCTGCGGCGAACATTTTATCTCTTATAAGATTTTCGAATGAGTCAGTTAATTGAAGAATATTTAAAGCATCTAAGACAATTTTTGGATTTTCACCATAAATTTTTTCTAGTTTCTGAATTCTTTTTGAAATCTTGTCATAATAAAGATTTATATCTTCTCTTATCCTATCTAGCTCTATAAAATTAATAATAAACCTTAAAAATATTTTGAAGTTATCAGAATTTATATTAGGTAACATTATTGAATCTTTTCTATATGCAGGCCAACCTTCTGGAATAATATAAAATTTATTTATTTTTATATCTAGATTTTTCAATTTTATCCAAAATTTTAAAATATGGTCGATAATATCTTCGTCTATATGCTTAGGTAAATATATTGTAACTTCCCTCAAAGAATATTTGTCGAAGCTTGGTGGGACCCATATTCCTTCTACATTAATCCATCTATCTCTTGGAACTTTTTTAATTCCAAATATGCCATTTTTTGTAAGATTAGTAAAATACGGTTCACCTAATGGTTTTCCATTCAAAGAATCAATAGAATAAGGATTCAAAACATAATTGCTTGATAGCCTCTTTTTAATTTTATCGTCTAATTCTTCTCTAGAAATTAAATTGTTAAAATATTTAATGTAGCTGATAACCATGATAATGTGATAAATATGTCATAAAAGCTCTAGCTATTTGATTATCTATTTCTGACAATTTATATCCGGTTAAAAGCTTTATATCTCTTTCGTGTTTTTGTAATATTCTCATATCAATTTCTGCCCCTTTTCCTTCTAAAAGAAGCTTTAATAGTTTAAACTGTTGTACTACCATATCTGGATCACTTATATAAGGCATTAAAGCCGAATTTTTATTAACAGTCATTCTAACTAATTCATCCTTTGGCAGTACATAGACAGATATTCCTATTATTTCAGCTCCTAATAAATAAGGTAATAGATTATGCATTTTCTCATAACTTTGTTTAGGGTAATAAACATTTTCTTTTTTAGTTAATGTTGGTTCTATAATTAGATCAGATATTTTGATTTCTTGAGCTCTTGGGTAGAGATACTTATCAAATAACTTAAAGCCATCATATGGCAGCTTTTCCCTAGAATATATATAATATTCAGATAATTCGATACCTATTTGTTTAAGCTCATTTTCTAATCTTGTCTTCTTTATATGTCCATATTCTGCTAAAATACCAACACCTAGGAATAGGAGTGAATAACCAATTACAGCCCTTCTAGAAATTTTCTCTGATTTGTCGATATAATCAAAATCTTCTTTTATGGAATAATTTTTATTTTGCAATTTCTTTTCCATATTTGTATATAAATGTTTTTAAATTTTATTATATGCTGCTATTATTCTTTTTCTTTTTATAACATTATAAAAGTCATCATTAGAAATGGATTCTATTTCTTGTCTTATCTTTTTCTTTTCTTCGTTTGAAGCAGTTAAATATTTTTTCATAAATTCTCTATATTCTTTATCTATATCTGATTTATCTAACTTTAAACCTATAGAAAGTATTTGAAAGATTTTTTCTATTATTTCATTAGACTGCCCTAATTTAAATGGAACAATAGCTCTTCCATTCTCTATAAGGAATGGGGCGTCAATAAGATATATTTTACCTAACTGAGAAAATCTAGTTAAATCGACATCTTCATAAACATAGCAAACATTATTCCAGCATTTCAAAGTCGGATCTATGATGATATTATTTATCAAAATCTTTCTAGATCTTGGAATCAATATCTTACTGCCTAAATCAAACGAATCTTGCTTATATTGCTTAACTTGTTTTATAAATATTTTGTTAATTTCTATATAATAAGGTTCTATGCTAATTAAATTTTTATAATATAAATTCAGAAAGTATACAGATAAAAAACTTCCAAATATAAGATAATCAGCATTTGCAATTATATATTTTAAAAATTCTCTTCTATCCATAAATTTCTATTTTCTTTAAAAAGCTCGGCGTCTTTATATTAATCTCTTTTTCAGAAATTAAAACCACGTTATCCAATCCACCACTGCCGGAGCATACGCCATAAGATACATCCAAACTGTCTATCCATTCTCTAATATCTTTTTCCAAATCTTGACCAAATATCTTTATTTTTATTTTTTTCATATTTTCCAGATAAAATTTTTTATATTTTAAGATGGTTTGAGTATCTTTTTTTATAAGAGATTCTAAAAGAATATAAAGATATTTTTTAGCATTTTCTATATACTCTGTTACTTCATCTTTTATCTTTAAAAATCTAGTTATAGATTTGATGGTAGATGTTGAACCACCTAATATTTTATAAACATAAACTTTATAAGGAAACTTTACTATTTCAATTTCATAATTATCATATATACCTTGATTAAATCTTTCAAAAATAGTCATAACATCATATTTTGATCTATACAAAATCGGATTTTCATATGCAGCTACAGCTAAATCATAATTGCTCTCTAAAGTAGGTCCTTTAGCGATAACAGATAATTTAAATGCATTTTCAGGTGTATATTTATTTTCTGCAAGTAGTAAAGATTTTACAACAGATACTATAGCTGCCCCTGACGATCCTAATCCAGTTTTGAAATTTTTATCTTGAAATATAGCAGAATTTGTTAATTTTATAGTGTAATCCAATTTTTTTCCAACGAACTTTTCAACTACAGAATAAGCTCTAACAATAGGGTTTGCAGAATCTATTGATGGTTCTTCTTCTAAACTAAATTGTTCACTAATTACCAATCTTTTCCCTTTTTGTATTTCAGCTATTACTCCATTTTTATTTTTATCATAGATAGGTATAGCTAAAAGTTGATTACCTAACAAAACTAAGTATTCACCAATAATTGCAACTTTTCCAGGCACAGTTACTCTCATAGTCTATATATATAATAATTCACATTTAATTTTTTCAGCATAGAAGTAGCTATTTCCTCATCTTTAGTTTGCAATATAAAGAATGGATTTGGTCCTGCATCAAATGTATAAGCTCCTATAACCCCTTCTTTTCTTATCAATTCTACAAACTTTTCTGCTAATTCTAAGCTTTGATCATAAAGATAAAAGACAGGGACTCCATTATTAGGGTAAGATAAAATTATACCATGCAAACGCATTGCAGATTTAATAGTAATATCAAACACTGTTTCCAAATCTCTTTTTAGAATTGCCTTCTCTAAAACTTTAAAATCTTTTTCTTCAGTTTTAACATATGCATTATATATCCCATCATCGTTAGAAACAGATATCTTCATTCCTTCTCTACTGCTAATTTTCTTGATTTTATTTGACAAAACAGTGGCAATGATCGATATTCCTTCAAACTTTTGAACAAGAGTTTCTCCATAAGATCTTTTTGACACTTCTTCAAGATTACTTAGCTCTTTATCTGAATTAAAACCTCTTTTCCATACAACAATATCTCCAGATGGAACACTTCTAGTAGCAGAACCAGATCCTATTCTAGCAATTATAGCAGTTTCTTTTTCGCTCAAATTGAGAAATTTTCCTAAAGCTTTTGCTAATGCTGCATATCCAGAGGCAGAAGAAGCAAAACCAGCACCACTAGGGAAATTATTCTCACTTTCTATAATGTAATTATATTTTTTAATTTCAGGATAAAATTTTTTTATCTTATCAAAGAAGTTTTGTATCTTTTTTAAATCATCAGGTATACCATTTATGGAAATTTTTTCTACCTTTCCTTCTCCAGGATATATTTTTAAAACAGTTTTTGTCCAAAAAATTCTAAAAGCTATAGATAAAGAACTTTTAGTTGGAATATGAAGCTCTTCATCTTTTTTACCCCAATATTTTATTAGAGCCAAATTAGGATAAGCTTCTGCTGTAAATTCTTTCAAATTCATATATAATTTTTAAAAATCTTTGTATTTAAAAATGCCTAAAATATCGATAAATACTAAAATTCCAAAAAAAAGAATAGCTGTTATAGATAGAGATCTATGCACTAAAGAAGAGTGTGGTTATGTATGTATATCAGTATGTCCTATAAACAAATCAAGGAAAGAATGTATAACTATTGATAATGAAGGATATCCAGTAATATCTGAAGAGCTTTGTATAGGATGCAATATCTGTGGAGTTAAATGCCCATATAATGCAATTTCTATAATAAATCTAGATTACGATTTCCCAAGAACTGTGCATTCATATGGAGTAAATAGCTTTAGAATATACACATTAGCTCTTCCAAGACAAGGATTGATAGGATTCTTAGGAAAAAACGGTATAGGTAAAACAACAATGTTAAATATATTGTCGAAAAGATTAATACCAAATTTTGATAAAGATGTAAAAACTTGGGAAGAAGCTTATAAAAATATGACAGTTGAAGAAAAAGCTTATTTTCAAGACAATAAAAAATTCTCTATAAAACCTCAATATATAGAAACATTTAGAAAAAATGTTTTAATTAAAGATTTATTAAAATCTCTAAACATAGATTTAGAGGATAAAAGCTTATATGAAAAAAAGTTAATTGATTTATCTGGAGGAGAATTACAAAAGCTTATAATAGAAATATCTTTAGCTATAGATGCTGATGTATATTATATAGATGAACCAACTAATTTTCTTGATATAGCTGAAAGATTAAAATATGCAACTAGAATTAGAGAAAAATTAGAAAATAAAACAGCTATAATAGTAGATCATGATTTAGCTTTTTTAGATTATGTGGTAGATTTTGTATATTTGTTTGTTGGAGAGGAAGATGTTTTTGGATTTAATTCTTCAATAAAAAACACTAGAAATGGCATTAATGAATATATAGAAGGATATTTAAAAAGTGAAAATTACAGATTTAGAGAGCCTATTAAGTTTGATAGTTATTCTCAAGAGGAAATAAAATCAGAGGTTTTAATAATCTATCCAAAAATAGAAAAAACTATAGATAATTTTAGATTAGAAGTTGAGCCTGGTGAAATAAGAAAAGGTGAGATAATAGGCGTTGTAGGAAGAAATGGAATAGGAAAATCAACATTTTTCAATGCTCTATTTCAGCAAGGATTCAAAGCTTATAAGCCACAATATTTACCAGTTACAAATGAATTAGTTAAAGATTTAAATATAAAGAGTAATATTTTAGCAAACTTAGATATTAAACAAAGTTTGCTTGAAAAGCCTTTATCCAAATTAAGTGGAGGTCAACTTCAAAAAGTATATATAGCTAAAACATTATCTATAGAGTCTGATGTTTATATTCTAGATGAACCTACAGCATATCTAGATATAGAAAATAGAATTAAGTTAGCTAGTTTCTTAAAAGATTTTGTAATAAAAACAGGAAAATCCATAATGGTTATAGATCACGATATAGTATTTATAGATAGAGTATCTAGTAGAATAATAGCTTTTAAAGGTGAGCCAGGTAAATATGGAATAGGATCAAAACCATTAGAGAAGATAGAAGGAATGAATGAATTTCTGAAGATAATTGACGTTACTATAAGGAGAGATTTAGACACCAATAGACCAAGATTAAATAAACCTAATAGTGTTCTTGATAGAGAACAGAAATCTTTAAACAAATATTATGTTTAAATTTTTTATGTATAAATTATAGCAGGGGTCGCCAAGTCTGGTCAAAGGCGCCAGGCTTAAGACCTGGTCCCGTTGTGGGTTCGTGGGTTCAAATCCCACCCCCTGCAAATCAATATTCAAGAATTCATAAGTTTGTTGGGAAAAAGCAAGAAAGATTAAAAAAATAAATGAAGTAATAATAGTTAAAATTCTATTAGTATTTATTTCTTCTTCTTTTCTCCAGGCATTTTTTTTCCACCCCGATATTTATTTAATTAAAAAAAGATTTAAAAAACCTTTGTATATTCATTTTGAATTAAATAAATTTCCAGAAACTAAAGTGTAATAGCTAGTTCTAGAAACTAGATATCCTAATATATATGCAAATATTGCAACTATGCTAAATCCAACTATCTCAGGGGCTGATAAGAAAAACAATGGCAATAAAACTAGTACAGCTATAAAGAAGTTATTTCCTATTATATAGAATATTTGCGTAGGACTAATTTTTTTGTTTAAATTGTCATTTATTATAATTTGAGCATCTATACTAACACCTAATGCAGCTATTAATCCAACCATTGCCGCCAAATCTAGTCCAAATCTTCCAACTATAGCTAATAAAATTAATATTTCTGATATGCTAACTATTAATGTAGCTAATATTATATTTTTGTTTTTATATCTAATAGCTATATATAAAGAGATAAGAGCTATAGTTATAATTAATCCAGCTATAGTATAAAATAATGTTAGCTCTCCTAAAGCTGGAGGTATACTTGTAACTCCAATTAACTCTAGTTTATATGGAATATCTCCTCCTCTTAACACAGATGATATTAAATTAGCTTCTTTAATATCGCCTGTTCCAGTTATTAAATAAGATATGGAAACAGACGATTTGGTTAAAGATGGGCTCAAAGTTGGTGCAGATATTAAGCCTATAGATTTCCAACTAGATAATAGAGGCCCGTCTATTGTATTTATAAACTTAAAATCATTTTTTACTTCAGTACCATTTTCAGATATGGTAACATTTAAATAGCTCAAAACTTCTAACAATCTCTGTATTTCAGCATCAGACAATCCAGATATATTTACATTTATATTTTGATTTTCTATAGGATCAAGAAACATATAAAGTGGATAATTAGCTTTTCCTCTTATTTTTTCTATAAATTTATTATTGGCATCAGGTGTTAATGAAAATACAACGCCCCAATCAGCCCCACTTAATCTAGCTCTATCTGTTATTACCCCAACAGAGCCAGGCAATATATCTTCTCCAGTATAAACAATTTCTCCATCTACAATAGCTATAAACTTTCCTTTTCTGGAAACTATATTGCTAATTCTATTTAAAGATTCTTCATTCAAAGATCCAGGAGTTTCTATATATATCAAGCTTTCACCAATACCTTTAACATTAATCTGCTCTAACCCAACACCAGAAAGTCTAGATTTTATCTTTTGAATCAAACCAACCATATCAACTATAGGTTCGTTAGATTGAAAAATTAGTCTAGATCCCCCACTAAACTCTATTCCAAGCTTAATTCCATGCATAAAAGATAGTAAACTCAATATAACTAAAATACCTAAAACCTTCACCTTTTCATCATCTTTCTTAGCTACAAACAATGGCAAGTATATAGAATAGAATATCAACAATAGTGGAATTAGGTTAACTAAACCTGGAAAAATAAAACCTGCTAAAATAAATAAAACTCCAAATGCTAAATATTTATACATACTTTCCAAATTATACATATTTCTCACCATATTTTCTTAAGATATAAACATTTAATCCCCATGAAACTAACACATCAACAATTAAACCAATTAAAACTACAGCAGCAATATTAACTAAAAAGTCTATCTTTATTAAATAACCTATCAAAAATATTATTCCAAAAGATATCAAAGATGTTGAAACCATAGATAAACCGGTTTGAAATGCTTGTTCTATAGCTTTATTTTTATCTTTTTCAATTATATATTTGGAAGTTAGCAATATTGAAGTATCTAAAGCATATCCTAACAAGACCAATAATCCTATTAATAAAGTTAAAGATAATTCAAATCCGAGCAATGAAACTATACCTAAAGCTATTATTATATCGAAAAATCCAGATAATAGAATATTTATAGAAAATAAAACTTTTCTAAATAGAAAGAAAACTATAACTATAACTAATATAGAGCTTATTATAAAAACATTTGTCATATTAGATATTAACTTTTCAGATAGTGCTGGAGAGACAATATTATAGCTAGCATTTCCTTTTATATCATTCTTTATTAATTCAATATAATTTTCTAAAACTTTATTATAGCTTATATCTGCAAATTTAAATAATTCAGAAGTTGAGTTGTTTGTAGTTAATCCAGATAAGCTTTCTAGGTTCTTTACTATAGATTCACAATTCTCTTGTTTTTTTAAACATTGAATTAATTCTGTTTTTAGCTTATATGCTTGTTTAACTTCATTAGACAAAGGCACTGAAACTTCGTATATGTATTTATCAGCTTTTCTTTCTATATAAGGATATTTGAAAGTTTGAGGTTCTTCTGAGCTAATAGTTAGCAAAATATACCCTTCAAAATCTTTTCCAAGCTTAATATTAAATAAACCAAATAAAGATACTATTAAAACTAGAATAAATATTTTTAGCAATAGATTATGAATATCCACGTTACTTCAAAAATTTTTCAAGTAATTGTCTTTTTGCTTGTTCGGATATTGATGCTTTTTCTATAGTGTTTTGAATTCTAATTGTTTTTTGTTCTTCCGATAAATTTGGATTATATTTTATAGCTAATATATCTGCTAAAGTTTTAACTCTCGGATCTACTTGGTTTAATTTTACTCTTCTCATAATTTGATAAAAAGCTTTTTATTAATTAGTTTTTGATTCGGATTTTAATTCAGTTTGTATTTTGGAGGGAGGGGTCACTTCCAGAACTTTTTTTGGAGAAAAATTAAAAAAAGTAAATCAAAAAAAAACTATAAGCTATTTCTAAACATTATTTAGAATTTCTAAAAAATTTTTAGATATTAACTTTGACCCTTTATAAACCTAAAAGCTTGTTGCGGAAGTGACCCCTCTCCCTGTCCATTAGTTTACTTATATGATGTTAAATTTTTTTAAAAGTTATTTAGTTTACTTTTAAAGTTTACTATCGATACATTTTGTTTTATCTTTAGTTTACTGATATGATATTAAAAAGCTAGATCTTGGTAGCGTAAGCTTGCTTAATCTGTTAAAGCTCAAAAATTGCCTGATTTTTTGAAGTTTAGTTTACTTTTAAAGTATATTTTTAGTAAATTTCAATATTTAGTATCTTTAAAAAGTAAACTAATTTTTAGATTAACCTTTTGATAAAAAAATTTTAGAAATTCTAAAATAAATTTAGAAAAATAAAAGAAAAAATTTTTTGAAAAAGTAAAATCAAATTTTGGACAATCTGATTTATGGAAAAATCAGAAAATAAATTATTTCTAAACATTATTTAGAATTTCTAAAAAATATTTAGATTTAGCTCTTTAAACAAAAAAATGCAGGGGGTGGGATTTGAACCCACGCAGCCACATGGCACCAGATATCCCCTGTAAAAACTTGAGTCTGGCCCGTTTGACCAGGCTCCGGCACCCCTGCTATTTATAAATTACCTTTATATTTATTTATGGAACTTTTTAAATTTTTTATAGAAAATAAACTTATTCCAATAAAGTACAATGATTTACAAATATATATCTGCAAAGGAATAATCTATAATGCTCTTGGTTATAGAATCAAACTCAAAAAAGATGGTGTTATTTTATGGATTCCTAAAAGCTTAACAAAATATTTTAAAATAATAGGAATAGACAAAGACCTTCATATATATTTTTATAAAGATAAAAGATTTATCTATAAAGGGATTTTAAGAAAAAATGATAGAATGGATCTTCCACCTTCTGGAATAGTTTTAGAGCTAGAAAAAAAGCTAGGTGACATCATTTTTTTAACTTTACCTATAGAATAAATATGTACTGGCATTGGTCTGAAAGATTAGCTGATCAGGTTTTATCTAGAAGCCCGCCATATGTAATAACAAGTGGAGTAACGCCTTCAGGACCAGTTCATCTTGGAACATTATGCGAATTTTTATTTCCAGAAGCTATATATAGAACTTTAAAATCAAAAGGCGTTGAAGCAGAATTCTATTTTATAATGGATGATTTAGATGCTTTAGATTCTGTAAATTTAGAACTAGCTAAATATAAAGATTTTATAGAAGCTGAGATGGGAAAACCACTGTCAATAGCTAAAGATCCAGAATATCTATCATATGCTGAAAGATATATTAAAGAAATTGAATATATAGTAAATCTATTTGGAGCTAGCCCTAAGATAATCAGAGTAAGTGAATTGTATAAGAAAGGCTTATTTACACCATATGCTAAGCTTTATATGAATAATATTGAAAAAGTTAAAGATATAGTAGAAAAAACCTCTGGAAGAACTTTAACAGATTGGACTCCTATAATGCCAATCTGTGAGAATTGTAAAAGAATAGATAGTACAAAGGTTATATCTTGGAATGACTCATATTATGAATATACATGCAAATGTAACTATACAGGAAAAGATGATTATAAAAACTATAAACTGCAATGGAGATTACATTGGCCAACTTGGCAAGCTATATTCAATACAACTATTGAAGGTGGCGGTGTGGATCATTTTACTAAAGGAGGATCTAGAGACACAGCTGTAGAGATACATAAACAAATTTTAAATAGAGAACCCCCTATAGGCTATAAATATGGTTTTGTTTTGATAGAAGGAAAAAAATATTCAAAAAGTAAAGGCTTTGGAATGTATGTAAAAGATATGGTTAAAATCTTACCTCCACCAATAATAGCATATCATTTAGCAAAATATGATCTTGAGGAAAATATTGATTTTAATCCAACTAAAGATAAGCTTTTGAATATAATAGCAGATTACGAAGATGCTCAAAAATTGCAAGGTGAATTATCTAGAGCAGATAGAAAAAGATATATTGCCTTTAAGCTATTTGGAATTCCATATAAAGCAAGCTTAAGAGATATGCTTTTGTATTATAATATATATAAAGACTGGAATAAAGTTAAAGTTCATATAGAAATAGATGAGAAACTTATCCAGTATATAGATTATTGGATTAAATATGATATGGTGCCTGATGACTATAATTTTAGCTATAACCCAAAGCCATTAAATAAATATTTGGATTTGATAGATTCATTGAATTCATCAATGCAACCAATTGATATTCATAACTTTATATATGAATATGCTAAAACCAATAATATAGATCCAAAAGAATTGTTTAAATTTTTGTATAATCATTTGATAAACAAGGATAAAGGTCCTAGATTAGGAAAATTAATTTATGCAATTGGTGTTGAAAGAGTAAAAAAAGATTTAAAACCTCATTCCATAGCTTGAGCTACATATAGTTTTGCTAGCCATTCATTTAGATTGAATTCTATTATTAAAGGCCTCTTTTCTTCAACTCTTAAAGTTATTTCTCCTTCTATATCTTTTAGAGGACTTAGATATTTAACTGGAATAAGAGCTTTTTCTCTTCCTTTACCTGTTAAATCACTAATTTTACTTTCATATGAATCTGTCTTTTGGTAAGAACCTGCTCTTATTATTAAACTATCTTCCTCAAAATTTATCTCAGCATGATTAGCTAGATTTTCAACATCTTGAATAACTTCTATGAAAGTTTTTGCATCTAACTTTATATAGCTTTTAGGATCATATGTACTTAAATCTAAAGCTGGATAGTCAAAAGTACCTATAGCTACTTTTTTGCTTATTTTATCTGAAATTATTTCTACAATTAGCTTTTCTTCTTCTTTAGATAATCTTATTCTCTCTCCAGATATCATATCAACTATCTTATCTACTGATATGCCAAATCTATAATTTTCTTCTGTTGGAATATTTGTCTTTATATCTAGTAATGAGATATCAGATTGAGATATAGCTCTTAATCCTAAAGTTTCTTGTGAGATAATTTCTATAGCTTTATTAACTTTAGATAGCAATTTAAAAGCTCTTTTAAGATCCTTGATATTCTGAATTTCCATAAATATTATAAAAAGATTTTTATTTTTAACATATGAGATTAGGCACATCTGGAATAAGAGGAGAATATGGAAAAGATATAAAAGCATCTTTAGCTTATGAAGTAGCAAACAAATTTTCTAAAGATAAAAAGACATTATATATAGGAAAAGATATTAGAACATCTTCATATGCTTTATACTATGCAGCTATTTCTGGAGCTTTAGCTAGAGGGACAAATGTTATTCCTGTAGATACTATAGCAACTGGTATACTAGGATATTTGGGAAATGGTATAATGATAACAGCATCACATAATCCAGAAACTGACAATGGAATAAAATTCTTTGAAAATGGAATGGAATTAACTAAAGAAGAAGATTCTTTTTTAATGAACGAAATATTTGAAGCTGGAGAAGGATTTATAATGCAAGAAGATGTATTTAAAAAATATTTAAATGCTTTAGAAAAAATAGAATTTGATTTTACTTTAGAGCCTATGGATGTAAATTCTTCAGCTTTAACATTCTTTCATTACTATATATCTCAAACTAGAGAAAAGCTTCTTTTAATAAATAATTTACCTTATATGGTTAGAAAAAGTGAGCCTATTACAGAAAATTTAAATATTGAAAGAGGATTAGCTTTTGATGCTGATGGAGATAGGGTAGTGATTGTTAGAGATAAAAAAGTTTTAGATGGAGATAGAGTATTTGCGGCTATTGGGAAATATATGGCTGAAAACAGAGGAAAAAATAAATTGATAGTTACTGTGGATTGTAGTTTAGCTGTTAAAAGATATTTAAGCAAATTTTATAATAAGATAGAAGTAGTTAAAGTAGGGTCATCTTATATAGCTAAAAAGATTGACTCTAAGAGCTTTGGAGGTGAACCTAATGGCCATTATACTATATCGGAAGTTAGCAAAACTACAGATGGTATAGCTGGGGCAGCTATAATTACAGAGATGTTGAAAAATAGAGCATTTGAATTACCTGAATTAGAAAATATTTATATAGTTAGAAAAAAATATCCTGTTAAAGATAAAATTGCAGTTATGGCAAAGATAAAAGAAAAATTGAAAGATTATGTTGAATTTGATGGTTTGTTGATAGAAAAAGATGATTTAAAAGTTTTAATAAGACCGAGCGGAACTGAAAATCTGATTAGATTAACTGTAGAATCTAAAAATAAATTTGAATATGAATATTATGATAAGATAATTTTAGAAGCAAGCAATAGTTATTAAAAATGTTTTTAATAAAATATGAAAAGCGAAAAAATTGTTGAAAATATAATGCAAGAAGAAGTATCTAGAAGAGATTTCTTTAAAAAAGCAGCAGCATTTGGATTATTGTTACATGGATGTGGCAATCAGCGAAGCACCCCTGACGATCAGCAAAGCAATCCTATTAAAGGAACAATGTCATATGAAAGTTTTTTACAGAAAGGCGGTTTAGCTGAATATAGAGGCTCATTGAATATAAATCAGAAAGATCTAGATCAGTCAGAACTATTTGTTCCTGCATTGAAATTATATGCAAATGGAAAAGAAATATTAGAGGTTGGGGTTGTAGTTAGATTAGATGAAGCTCTTAGAGATGCTTTAAAAAACATCCTTAATGCAGGACAAGGAGATCTATTTATACCAGGAGCTTTAGTATCATATTATGTAACTAAAGAACAAAAAACAATTATTACAGATAGGAATATAATCTCTACAGACGGAGAAGATTTGTTAAAGCTTAATGAAAAATATAGAGAAAATTTGGTTTTCAGAGTGCCGCCAGGAGCTATGGTTTTACAGGAGGCTCCACATGGAAGATTAACTCAAGTTCCTGAAAACTCTATATTGCTTAAAGACAGTGTATTAAACGTTAAGTAAATTTTTTAATTTTTTTCTTTTTATTCTATATGGAATTTTTGAATATTGGAACTTTTGGTCATGTTGATCATGGTAAATCAACTTTAACAACAGCACTTACAGGCAAGGTAACCGACACATTTAGTGAAGAAATAAAAAGAGGAATAACTATTAAACTAGGGCATGCTCAATTCTATATCTATGAGAAAGATGGAAAATATTACAACTATCCTGTTGAGAATGGAAAGATTGTTAAAGGTGTTTCTATCATAGATGCGCCTGGACATGAATCTCTTTTGTCTATAGCTATATCTGGATTAGCTTTGCTAGATGGAGCTATTTTGGTTATAGCTGCTAATCAACCTTGTCCCCAACCTCAAACAAAAGAACATTTAATGATACTTGACAAATTAGGTATAAAAAATATATTGATAGTTCAATCTAAAGTAGATGCTGTAAGCAAACAACAAGCTATGAAAAATTATGAGGAGATAAAACAATTTGTTAAAGGAACAGTGGCAGAGAATTCTCCAATAATTCCTGTTTCGTCTACACATAAGTTAAATTTAGAATATATACTTGAATATTTAGCTAATATAACTGGAATTGAAAAAAAATTTAAATTTAAAAATTTAGCATTAATAGTTAGAAGCTTCGATGTTAATTTACCAGGAACTAAAGCTAAAGATCTGAAAGGTGGGGTTCTAGGGGGAGCCGTTGTTAGTGGTGAATTTAAGATAGGGGATGAAATTGAAATAAAACCAGGTATAGATACAGAAAATGGATATAGACCTTTAAAAACTAAAATAAGCTCTCTAAAAAGAGAAGATGAAGATTTGAAAATAGCTAAAAAAGGAGGTTTAGTTGGATTTGGAACATTTTTAGATCCTACTATATGTAGAAGAGATATATTGGCCGGAAATTTTGTGTCAACAGATCCATTGCCAGATCCGCAAAATATCTTTAAGCTTAAAGTTGAATATATAAAAAGAGACGATATTCCAAATATGGAATTTTTTCAAGATCAAATATTGCTAATTAATCATTTAACTATATCAACACAAGCAGTGGTAAAGCAAGTTAAAAAAGATATCATAACAGTTCAAACTAAAAAAGGGATTATTCCAATAGAGGATAAAGTTGCTATATTAAGAAAAATTGATAATAAGTGGAGATTTGCAGCTATTGCAAAATTTGTTTAAGCTTTTGATAAGATATTTTAAAAATTTTATTAAATATTTTCTGGAAATTTAAAAAAATTCATAATTATAAAAAAATATTGTATAATTTACAAAAAAATTTATGGAATTATTCTAGTTCTATCTCTAGGGAATAACGTGGCTTCTCTTATATTAGATAGATTTAGAGCTTGCATTAAAAATCTTTCTAAGCCCATGCCAAAACCTCCATGCTTAGGAACACCATATCTAAATGCTTCCAAATAAAATTCAAAATCTATCGGATTTAAACCTCTATCTATTAAGCTTTTTTCTAACATATCTACATCATGTATTCTTTGAGCTCCTGAAGCTATTTCTAAGCCTTTATAAAACAAATCAAATGAATAACTAAATGTATCATCTTTAGGATGTGTATAAAAAGCTCTTATCTTAGTTGGGAAATCTGTTATGAAATATATTTCTTCTTTTAATATTTCATAAATTTTCTTTTCAGCTTCTTTTGTAAAATCTTGACCTATATCCATTTTATATCCATTTTCATTTAACATATCTACAACCTGCTTGTAAGTGTATCTTTTTATAGTTGGTGGCTCTATATCAATGCTTTTTAACATTTCTTTAACAACATTTTCCAAAGTATCCATAACATCATTATAATCTTCTATAAACCCCATCTCAATATCTAGAGATATAGCTTCATTAAGATGGTAAATAGTATTATGCTTCTCTGCTCTATATATAGGTAATGTTATGAAAACTTTTTCTAAACCACCTATAACAGCCATTTGTTTATATAGTTGTGGAGATTGAGCCAAATATGCTTTTTTCTCAAAATATTGCACTTCAAATACTTCAGCACCACCTTCAGATGCAGCTCCTATTATTAAACTAGGATGAATTTCTATAAAACCATTAGACAGAAGAAAATTTCTATATGCATTTATTATTTTTGATTTTTTTATGAATATTTCGGAAATAGATTTTCTTCTTAAATCTAAAAATCTATATTGAAGTCTTGTATCTATTTCGGAAGGTGTTTTTTCTAAAGGATCTACAGGAAGCTTTTTTCTAACTTTTGATATTACTTCTATTTTATCAGCTTCAAATTCCAAACCTTTTTTAGCTATATTAGATTTTTTAAACACACCATAAGCTTCGATTACATCTTCTCTATTCAAATCTATATCGCCTCTGTAAACTATTTGAACTGATCCTGAAGAATCTCTAATGTCTATAAACTTTATTTTTCCAAGATTTCTAAACTCATTTACATAGCCAGATATTTTGGTTCTCTGTCCAATTGTAGCATCTTTTATTAAAACTCTCTTCATAATTTTTAAATATTTTTAAATAATATGTGCCTTAGTAGCTCAGCGGCAGAGCGACCGCCTCGTAAGCGGTAGGTCGAGGGTTCGAATCCCTCCTAAGGCTTAAATTTTTAAATTTTTTTAATATTATATGGAAAAATTTAAACAAGCTCTAAAAAAGGATGAAAAAATAGATTTTGCAGAATATAAAGAAACATTTAGAGAAAAAGTAAACATTGAAAAACTAACTAAAAAGCTTAGAGCTTTAGCTATGATAGGTTTGATAAGTAGTTTAACTAGTTTATCTGGATGTGGTATAGTTGACTATTTTTTAGGACAACGATGTAGAGGTCCTAGAGTTGATGTTTTATATACAGCTACTGTTAGAGAAGATCAGTTAATAGCATCTGGAACCCCATATCTCAAAATGTTTCAGAATTTTCATGCTAATCCAACAGTTTCTATAGGTATAAGATATGATTATAATAAGAGGGATTATGTCTATTCTCCAGCTTTAGATCATTATGAAATACAATTATATAATGTTGTTTTAACAGCTAAATCAGAAGATATGAGAAGAGTTTGTACAGCGCATATAATAAGTGAGAGAGAATTTCATGATGATCAAGTAACATATTCGATGATTATACCTGGAAACGTGATAGCTGATGTTGTAAATAGAGAGATTATACCAGATTTAAGGAATGATTTTTATAATGATTTTACAATCTATCCTAAAAATGGGATGTTGCAATCTAAATCAATACTTATAGAGTATCAGAATTCTATAAGCAGTAAAATTTATACAACTATGATAGATAATGGCGATACATATACTATAAATGCCGGAGCTTCTGGAAAGCATGTATTTTATAAATATTCTCCAATAACAGGACAAGATGTTACTAAGTTTAGATTAAGATTGACAAATAAAGATAGTGAGCTTGCAAGAGTTAGCTTTATTATAGAGTTCCCAGGCGCAATGGAATATCTATCATGTTATAGAAGATATTCTTCACCATGTGTCACTGGAGATGGTTCTTTAACTATATTGCCGTACCATAGAGATTCAGAAGTGTATATAACAGCAACTTCTAAATCTGAGTCTTGGTGAAGAATTAGTTATAATCAATCATTAAATTTCTATTTCCATATTTTCTTTTGCTACTATAAATCTTTTATTATATTTTTCTCTTAATTTATCTGCTATTTTGTGAATTTTATTTAAGATTAATTTAGAAAAATGATTTAATATAACTATGTCTGGATCAACGGCTTCTATATACTTATCTAAATCTTCTAAACTCATATGGATAAGTGGTTCTTCAGGTTTCTCTCGAACTAAATTTGCTATTAAAACTCCAGCTTTAACATTAACCTCAGAGTAAGAACCATCTGAAGTATAATAGATATCTTCTATTTTGATTCCATATCCTTCTATACCATGATTAATTTTGAAAGTATATTTTGTTTCCGACAAATTTATGATGTCGACAAAATTTTTATGATATTGGTCTATATGTTTTATCGTCAGAGAGTCTGCTCTTAAAACAGTTTTTCTCTCTGTTTCAGTGATAGCTTCTATAATTCCTAATAAATCTCCATAATGATCTAAATGAAAATGAGTTACTATTATTTCATCTATCGATTTTAATTTTTCCTTATATTTTATAGATTTAACTAAAGCTCCAGGACCTGGATCTATATATACATTTTTTTCTCCTTTTATTATGAAGCCGCCGGTTCCATATCCTTTAGGTTGAGAAATCAAAAGATGTCTAGTTCCACCAGGACCAATGAACTTTATTTTCATAATTAATTTGAATAATTTTTTATATTTATTTTCATAATTCTTATAAATCTATGATAAACCCATGGAAGGTAGAAGGGAAAATAGATTATGAAAAGCTCATTGAGCAGTTTGGAACTGAAAAATTAAATTACAACTTTTCTAATCCTCATATATTGATAAGAAGGAGATTTTTCTTTTCTTCAAGAGATTTATCAAAAGCTATTGAAAATGGATTTTTTATATATACAGGTAGAGGACCAAGTGGAAAAATGCATATTGGCCATTTACCTCCATTTCTATTAGCAAAATGGTTTCAAGATACTTACAATGTCAATGTATATATAATGATAAGTGATGATGAAAAATATGTATACTCTAAAGATGTTAATTGGAGTGAAATACAAAAATATGCTGATGATAATATTAAAGATATTTTAAGCTTAGGTTTTGATCCAGATAAAACATTTATATTTAAAAGCTCTGAATATATTGCAAATGTCTATCAAGCAACTTTGTCTATAGCTAGAAAAATAAATTTTTCAACAGCCAAAGCTGTATTTGGATTTAAAGGTGATACAAATATAGGGTTAATATTCTATACAGCTTTGCAAATAGTGCCGACATTTTTTGAGAAAAAATATCCTCTTATTCCAGCTGGCATAGATCAAGATCCTTATTGGAGAATACAAAGAGACATAGCTGAATCTTTTGGCTATTTCAAAGCTTCAGCTATTCATGGGAAATTCTTTCCATCTTTGCTAGGATTAGATAAAAAAATGAGTAGTTCTCAACCAGATAGTGTAATTTGGTTAGATGAGAATAAAAAATCTCTTGAAAAAAAGATAAACAAAGCTTTTTCTGGTGGTCAACCTACTGTAGACCTTCATAGAAGATTAGGAGGTAATCCGGACATTGATGTTGCTTATTTGCTTTTGTACTATTTGTTTGAGGAAGATGATTCAAAAATTGAAAAAATTAGAGAAGATTATAGATCAGGCAAGCTTTTAACTGGAGAACTAAAACAATATACTATAGAAAAGATATGGCAATTTTTAGAGAAGCATCAACAAAATAAAGAAAATTTAGATTTAGAGAAATATTACAATGGAAGATTATCTAAAGAGATGAAAGAGAAGTATTTAAAACTATAAATAATATTATGGAGAAGATTAAACTATTCAATCAATATGGGAAACTTGTTGAAGTAAATTTAGACAACGTAGTTTTATTTTTCTATTCGACCAATAAAAATATTAATTATATAAATCTCATAAAAGAATTTCAAAAATACAAGATCAAGTTTTATGCTATAACACCAGAGACTCCAGATTCAAATTTTTTAACTTCAACACTTAATTCTATAGAAATAGATATTTTGACTGATTATGATTTAGATGTATCCAAAAAGTTTGGTGTTTTTATAGAAAATTCTGTTAAACCTTATATACTAGTTTTTAAAGATGAAAAATTACTTAGAAAAGAGCCTATAAACGATTTTGATTATATATCCATTTTAGCAGAAAATATATCTAAAATTTACGAATAGTCATCTGGTGATATCTTTATTTCTTTATCCCCTATTTTAGCTATCCATAAATTTTCCTCTTTGTTATAAGTTATTGAAATATTCTTATATCCTCTATATTCAGGATAAAGATTGTATACACACCATGCAATATCTTCTTCATATAGTAATTTTCTTTTAGCTATGCAAGCATCTTCAGTTTTTATTTTATACAATTGAACTTCTTTAGTTTGGAATATTGGATATTTATACATAGCATGATACAAAGTTGGAGTTAAGCTATCTTTATTATAAACTATTTTATAGATGAATATAGTATTGTTTTCTTCATCTTGATATGTTAAAAATAAGTCTATATATGAATTAGGGTAGTTTTCTTTTAAAGTTTCTTGTATGGCTTTTTTATAGCTTTCATATTCAATAACTTCTTTTTGATATTTTTGATTGTAGCTATATATAGAAAATATTGAAGCTATAAATAGAATAAAACTTAGTATGAAAAGAAAATATGTTTCATGAAACTTTTGATCCTTCTGTGACATCTCTATCTATTGTTATTAAGCTTACTTTAGTTCCATCATCAACAGCTAAAAGCATGCCATTGCTAGGATATCCTGCAAAATTTTTTGGCTCTAAATTATATATAACAACTATCTTTTTGCCTATTAATTCTTCCTTTTTGTAGTAAGGTTTTATTCCAGATACTATAGTACTTTGCTCATTTCCATAAGAAACAGTTATGAGATAAAGTTTATCTTTATTAGGTATGTCTTCAACTTTAATTATCTTAGCTATTCTAAGCTCTAACTTTTTAAAATCATCAAGCTTTATATAGTTTTGCATTTATAACGCCATGTTGATTTGGTCTGGAAGTAACTATTGCATTACCATAACCTTTAACAGATATTATTGTACCTTTTGTTATTATATTAGCTCTAGTTTCATTATCTGTATTGGATTTTATTACAGATTGTATCTCTGCTTTTACAACCTTTCCTGGAGCTATTGCTAAATTAACATATTTAGCTTTTTTCACTTTAACTTTAGTAGAGCCTCCTTTAGTTCTCTTTACCTCTCTCTGCTCTTTGTCAGAGAGTTTAGTGTATATTCTATCAGAACCATAATGAGCTAATATCTTATCTCGATATGGAACTTTTTTAGCACCTGTTCCTCTACTTACAGTTCCTCGTCTAACCTCATGGTACATATATATTTTATAGATTGTTTTAAATTAATTTTGTTTTGTATAAATTTATTGCCATTTCTAAATTTTTGACTATCCTATTTACATTATTTAGATAATACTCTTTTATGAAATCTGTAAAAGGTCTATCTAAAGTATCACCAAGAACATAACCATTTCTAGTTTTGCTAACTAAACCAATTTTCTTTAGCTTATTTAGATGATAATAAACTGTTTTTTTGTTATAATCTTCAGCTATTTCTGAGAATCTTAGATATCTATTATATATTCTAGCATTTAATAGCTTTTTTAGGATATGCTTAGAAATTTTGTTATTTAGATTTAAAGTTTTGCTTATCCATTCTAATATTTTTTCAGGAGTTTCTTGATATTCTATAGAAAAATAGATATCTCTTAACGCTATCATAATTATTAAAAAGGAAATAACAGCAGGACTTGCTTCCCCCGCCTAACGGAGTACAACAAGTCCCTGGTTGGGCTTAACTTCTGTGTTCGGGATGGGAACAGGTGTTTCCCCAACCATGGCCGTTATTTCCTTTATATATATAACAAACTTTTTTAAAGTTTATTTTCTTAGATATATCTCTTGAGTAGGGAATGCAATTCTTATTCCTTCTTTATCAAATGTTTCTTTTATTTTGAGATTTATCTCTTCAATGATAGACAAATAGGTCTTAAAATCAGATATAGGTATTGTAATAACTAGCTCAAATATCAATGAATAATCTCCAAATGATCTAAAATTAACCCTTTTTATTTCTATTTGATCAGACACACTTTTAACTATCTCTGTCAAAATAGACGGAATTCTTCTAAGAACTTCTGCAGGAGTTTCATAACTAACACCTATTTTGATTATCTCTGTTCTAGATTCTATTCTACCATAATTAGATATAACTGTATTTAGCAAATCTTTGTTTGAAACTATTATTTCTTCTCCAGTAATTGATGCTATTCTTGTTGATTTTATTCCTATTTTCTTTATGTTTCCTCTATATTGACCAAATGCTATAAATTCACCTTTCTTAAATGGCTTATCTAGATGTATAACAAAAAAGGCAAATATATCTTCCATTATTTTCTGTAATGCAAATGCTATTGCTAAACCACCAATACCTAATCCAGCTAAAAGAGCTGTTATATTTATTCCTAAATTGCTTAATATCATTAAAACAGCCAAACTTAGCATTATTAGTCTTAATATCAAAATGATTAGATCTATAATGTTTTCATCTATTTTGTCTTCGCTCCTATTATTCAAATCTTTGATTATCAAAGATATGAATTTTGCAATTACATTGCTTATATAAAATACTGCTATAATTATATTTATAGCTTCAACTATATCTTTTATTATTTGAGGAATTGTTAAAAATGAGATTGATATATAGATAGATAACCATAATATTAAGGCGGGCTTTATTTCTTCTAATGATTGGTATAAATAATCATCATACTGGATTTTAGTTTTATCTGCTATTTGTTTAAGAAAATTAAATAAATGTTTTTTTAGATTGGAGAGAATAAAATAGCTTATTATAAAAACTAATATGGCTATAGAATATTGTAGTATCGTATTGTCAAATATTTTTATATTCCATAGATCGTTTACAAATTCCATAAGATTTTCTAATTTTCATGATAATTTTAAAAATATAACTCTTAATAAAAAGTGATAAATAACCCGTCGTAGCTCAACGGTAGAGCGCCCGGCTGTAGTGATATCGTAGATACCGGGAGGTTGGGGGTTCAAATCCCTCCGACGGGACATGATCAAAAATCTTTAAAAATCTTTTTTAATAATAAAAGGTGGAAAAATGAAGGAATTATATAGCTTTATACTTGGATTTTTAGGTGGCATTTTGTCATACATTATATTAACCTATTTATTCCCTATAAACTATTATTCTCTGTATTATGATATGAATGCAGAATTAGAAGTAAGTCCATCCAGTTTAATGATGACTAAATTGACAGGTCAAAAATATTATCCAAAGGAATTTATTCTAGTTGATTTGAGATCTTATGAAGAGTATAAAAAAGAAAGAATCATCGATTCTGTTAATATTCCTGGTCAAATCTCAGAACAAGAGCTTGTAAAAAGATTTCAAGATCTTAGAAATCAATATCCTAATGCAGATATAATAACATTTTGCTATAGCTCTTCATGCACATTATCCAAGAAAGTAGGAAAGATTTTGGCAAAACATGGAATATATGTTAAGCATTTGAATGTTGGTTGGTTAGAACTGAGATATTTCCCAGAATCTTGGAATACTAATCCTGATATAACTCCAGAAAAATATATAAACAAAACAGAACTTAAGGAAAGCTGTTCTATAGAAAGAAGTTGTTAAAAAAAAACAAAAAGGAAAAATTTATCTTCCTCTTTTTGCTTTTACTCTTTCTACATAGCCGCTTTTTCCTACAAAATAGAGATAACCTTTTTCTCTTTTAACTGCAGTTTTAGATACTTTCACTGGAGCTTCTTTTTTCTTGGAGCTCTTTGATGGTACTCTATATACATGACCATCTTTTCCTACATAATAGAGATAGCCTTTCTGCCTTTCGATTTTTTCTGTTCCAACTTTTTCTCCCATGTCGTCACCTATATAATTATAGGAAAAAAGTTATTTATAACTATCGTCACAAATATAAGCAAGAGCGGTCATAGTCTAGTGGTAGGATGTCAGCCTTCCAAGCTGAAGACCCGGGTTCGAATCCCGGTGACCGCACTATAATTTTATTTCAAAAGCTACTGATTCTGATACTTCCGTTGTGCTTCCGCTATTAGAAATTTTAAATATTTTTAACAAAGTTTTTTCTCCTTTGAACTCAGGTTTAATTAAATTTACGTACTTTTTAGCAATATAAAGCTTTAAACCTAAGTTATAAGCTAGTTCATTAATAGTAGAGAGATAATCCTCTAAATATGTTCCCTTATAATCGTGTAGAAGAAATGCTTCTTGATAAGCTAATCTTAAAATAGCTATCTCATGATTAATCTTAAATATTCTTATAGTTGGATTCAAAGCTTTTTCAAATGCAAAATAAAAATCTTTTTCAGATGCAGGATTAAAAACATTTGTTCTGTCATATAATTTCGTTATTTCTTCAATATTATTATTTGAGGTATTTAATTTAATTTCTGAATCAAGCCACGATTCTAGATTTTTCATCCCTAATACTGGAACCATCCATAATAAACTTGCTATCATTGATTTAGTTGGCAATAGAGACAATATTTCTCTTAGATTTTCAGGATCTTTTTGCTTTAACAAACTTAATATAGAAATTAATTTCTCTTCGTTTTGAATCTCATCTATAGTCAAAAATTTTTCCCATTTAGAAGTGTTTGGCACTGTTTTTCTAATTAGCTCAATCCTGATATCTTTCAAAGATTTTTCCATAATTTTAAACAAAACTTTTTATAAAATCTTTACTCCATAACCAATTAAATTTCCTCTGTAATCGTATATTTTTCCATATCCTTCATTTGATATCAACAAATTTTTTAGATAAAATAAATATGAGTAATTTGATACATAAACCGACAAGTTATTTTCCTTAGCATATAGCATTATTTCAGCTATTAACTTAACCATGTCTTTTCCTGGAGAATCGTTGCTAAAAGCAAAATCGCTTAAATAAATGCAATCAGAGAAACATCTTCCAAATCTTACTAGCAAAGCTGTATTTTCTGATCTAAGTATTCTAATATTTGGATTTGTAGATATTTCAATAATGTATCTCCATATTTCATCTACAGCATTCCAATTTATATCATATCTAACTAGATTTATAGAATTTGGTAGCATAAAAGCGTTAAATCTATCGACAAGATCTTTAACTTCATATTTCATTTCAGGGTAGATTTTGTTTATAATAGAAACCCCTTTTATTGAATATTTAATTTCATTTTGCTTTGCTATATCTATGATTTCTTGCAAAATATTATTATATCCTCTGATTTTTGCTATAGAAGATATTACAAATATTGTAAAATCCCATTTTGGATCTATTTCTTTGATTTTAGTAGCTTCTATAGCTTTCTGCAAAATAGCTTTGTATGAGACTTCTGAATTTAGTAAGTAATTTTGTAATCTATTTGAGTTTATATAAAATAGATATCTAATTTCATCATTAGATAGAGGAAATAAGCTTACTATCTTTTGTCTAGCCAAGGAATTCTTAACTAATGCATTTGCTATAAAGTTTGTTAGATGATCTTCAGATATAAGTTCTACTCTTGATAAATTTTCTAATACTGTTTTTTTACATGGAAATATGCCTCTTCTAAATAATTCATTTTCTAGTTCTTCCCCCAAAATTTGAGCACTATCTTTATCATAACCTAACTTTAGAAAATATATTGAATATGGTTTTGCCATAAAAAACAAAAAAAGATAAAAATTATTTCTTTCTTCTTACAGGAACTCTTTCTACATAACCACTTTTTCCTACGAAATACAGATATCCAGGTTCTCTTTTTACTGGATTCTTTGTTAATTTTTTAGGTGGCTCTGTTTTCTTAGTGTATTTCATTGGAGATGCATAGACATATCCATCTTTTCCTACATAATATACATAGCCTTTCTCTTTATTTATCTTTTCATTTCCTACTATTTCTCCCATTTTCTCACCTAATAAATTATAGAAAACATAGTTTTAAATTAATATCGCAATAGCCCAAATATCTTTATTCTATAAAAAAGTTCTGAAAACGGAGAGTTTGAGGAGACTATATGAATTTCTCCACCATATTCTTCTATTGTTTTGAGGATTTTTCTAATTTCGGAATCTTCCATCATTTCATCAATGATGTATACTTTTTCTATCCTACCCTGTTCTGCATATTCCTTAATATCGCCATAAACTAATCTATCTGTATTAGATAATAATCTCTCTATCTCTTGTTGTTCTTTTGCTAATCTTTCTGCTTCTATCTCTTTCTTTGCTTTTTGAAATAATTCTTTTATTCCTACAGTTTCTACATATCCTATATCATATAAGCTAACTTTCTTATTTAAAAATTTAGATAAATTCTCTTTTTCAAAGCCAGGTCCGGCCACTATTATTTTATCAGATTTTAAATATTCTTGTATTTCTCTATAAAATTTTTCTCTATTTTGATTTTCCATTTTACTGAAAGGAATATCTTTTTCAAATATTATTTCAACTCCAATCGGATAAAGGTTTGCAATCATCACTTTTCTTTCATCTATCAATACTATATTTCCAATAAGATTTTTTGATCTTTTTACAGCTTCATTTAAAAGATCAATTTTATATTTTTCTAATTGTTCTTTCATTAATATAAATTCCGATTGTTCTGTTATGTCAAATCCATGATATTTACCAATTTGAACATAATCTGAAGGCTCTCCTTCGATAATTTTGCCAGTTATTCTAAGGCTTTTAAAATCTTTTAGATATTTTAGCTTCTCTATTTCAAGGACAAGTTTTACCTTCTTTTTTTCATTAAACTCTTCTACAACTCTATATGTTTCTACAAATATTTTATCATTTTTTTCTAAAACATTCCATATATACCAAATATCATTTGCACTATGTATTTGAATTAAATATCCATCTTTAATTTTTCTATAATACATCTATTTACACTTTCCATTTACGCAAGTTCCAGATTCACAATCAGAATCTGTTATACAATATTCATCTATTTTTGAAACTATCTTATTGCTTTTTTCTTCTATTTTTGCTGTAGTATTTTGTGTTGTCGATATCAAAGTAGATCCTATTATAAATACTGCTACTAGCATTAGAACAATGAGCAATACGATCTCTAAAGATATAGCCCCTTTCATATATTTTATTATTTAAAACATGTTTGTTTTTAAAATGTTGCTAAAAAGATTATGGAAACTAAAACATTTTTTCCACTATATCAGGATTATTTAGAAAAATTAAGAAATTTAGAAACAGAATATCCAGAAATAAATAATGATTTAACAATTTCAATATTTCAAAACAAATATTTTCTAGAAAATGAATCACATCCATATCATGTTTACCAAAGAGTAGCTGCAGCAATATGTGCTGTAGACCCAAAAGGAAAAGAATATTTATTGGAATTATATAACTATCTAAAAGAAACGTACTTTATTCCTGGTGGAAGAATCTTAGCTGGGGCAGGTGATTTTAATAGAAGAAAAACATTAGCTAATTGTTATGTTTTAAAGATAAAAGATGATAGTATAGAGTCTATATATGAAACAGCAAAAAAGATGGCCAGAACCTATTCCTATGGTGGTGGAGTAGGTATAGATATTTCTGTTTTAAGACCGGCAGGAGCAATAGTTCATAATTCAGCTAAACATTCTACAGGAGCAGTTAGTTTTATGGAATTATATAGTCTAACAACAGGTTTAATAGGACAACAAGGCAGAAGAGGAGCATTAATGATAACTATTAATGTAAAGCATCCAGATATATTTCTTTTTATGTTAGCAAAATCTAATCCTAACTGGCTTACTGAAGACACTGTCAATAAAATTGCTATGGATATTCCAATAAATGAAAATATGAAAAAAGTTTTGCTTAAAAGAATTGCTGAAAATCATCAAGTTAGATTTGCAAATATATCTATAAAATTCACTGATGAGTTCTTTCAAGCTTTAGAAGAACAGGAAAGATATCCAGGAAAAATTCTAGTTTATAAAATAAAAAAATACGATGATAAAGATTATACTCAAGATTATGAAAAAATTCATTATTCAGAAAATTATCCTGAAAAAAATCTTGAAAATTATGAATTAGTTAAAGTTATAGATAGTCCACCTTTCTCTGATTTTTATGATATTGATAAAAGAGATTTATTTGGAGATTATGTAAAAGATGGATATGCATATAGAGAAGCTGGAGATTTTATGCTTTATTTCAAATCTAGAGAAGTAGGTGAAATAAAAAAGCTAATTAAAGCAAGAGATATATGGAACTTATTTATTAAATCTAATTATAATACAGCTGAACCTGGATTAATATTTTGGAGTCACATGAAGCGTTATAGTAATTCTGATTATGTTAGTAAACCTATAATTTCTACTAATCCTTGCTCTGAAGTTCCTTTAGAAGATGGTGGTGCATGCAATTTAGCTTCTATTAATCTTGCTAGAATGGTAAAAAATCCATTTACAAATGAAGCAACGGTAAATTGGGAACTATTAGACAATACTATAAAACATTTAGTCAGATTTATGGATAATGTTATAGAATGGAACATTTTATTACACCCTTTAGAAGAGCAAAGAATAGCTGGAAAAGAAACAAGAAGAATTGGTATAGGAATTTTAGGAATGGCAGATATGTTTATACAATTAGGTATAAAATATGATAGTGAGGAAGCTATAAAATTATTAGATAAAGTTCTATCATTTATAGCTAATAGAGCCTATTACTATTCAGCAATGTTAGCTAAAGAAAGGGGCCCATTTCCAGCATATTCTGATGAAATATTCAATAGTCCATTCATCAAGCAATTAGATAAAGAAGTTAAAAATGCTATAAGGCAATATGGTTTAAGAAATGTTGCTTTATTGTCTATAGCACCTACCGGAACTATTTCTAACATAGCTATTACATATAAGAATGGAAAGACCTATTATGGAGCATCTGGAGGTATAGAGCCGATATTTGCTTTATATTACACAAGATATTCTGAAAGCTTTAAGAGATCTTTTAAGGTTTTTCATTCTACAGTGCAAGCTTATTTAGATTTTTATAGATTAGATCAAAATGTAGAATTGCCTTCTTACTTTGTAACTGCTCATGATATAGATCCTGAAATGAGAGTTAAAATACAAGGAGTTGCTCAGAAATGGATAGATCATGCTATATCTTCCACTATAAATCTTCCAGAAGATGTTGATCCAGAAGTTATTTCTGATATTTATAGATTAGCTTGGAAAAATGGTTTAAAAGGAATTACTATATATAGAGAAGGTAGTAGATATGGAATTCTATCAACAGGTAAAGTGTCTGATTTTCAAAAATATAAGAATAATATTTATGAGGTTGAAATTGATGGAAAAAGAATTAAAGTTAGGGGAGATGAAATATTTGAATATAAAGGAAAATTATTAACTGTTTATCATATATTGAAAAAGAATTTATCCTATCCAATAGTTTATTTGAATGGTGTAGTTCAAAATAATTTAAGTAAGATATCTGAGAAAAAATCTGAAAGTTCCTTTCATAAATGTCCGGTTTGTGGAAATTATACATTGAAAGTAGAAAATGGTTGCACTGCTTGTATGTCTTGTGGCTATGGAAAATGTGATGTGTGAATTAATTTAATAAAAAAACAAAAAATTTTTAAAAAATATTTTTTATATATGATAATCTTGATCGCTTTAATTTCAATTGTATTTGGAACATCCATAACAAGCTGTCAAAATATCAACTCTGATGGAACCTATTATCTGGCAAATAATCTTGTTAGTTCTGGCAATTGTATAATAGTAAATGCTCAAAACGTTGTTATAGATGGACAAGGATATTCTATAACATCTTCAGGACATGGAATTTTTATTAATGTTCCTAGTTTTAATATTTCTATTGTAAATGTTAATATATCCTCGAATC